>Ga0180438_10000161_pt1 | contig 143094 bp, 290 predicted proteins | sample SS_ome_12_FD_132455 | JGI IMG/M metagenome (GOLD analysis project Ga0180438, IMG submission 132455) | Hypersaline lake sediment archaeal communities from the Salton Sea, California, USA - SS_3_D_2 metaG | ecosystem: Environmental > Aquatic > Non-marine Saline and Alkaline > Hypersaline >... | reverse complement strand
GTTATAAATGATGCCGGCTCAACCGATGGCACTATTGAGTGGTTGGAACAGGTGCGAAAAACCAGAAATGTTGTACCCATATTTAGCGGCAAAAAGACCAACATTACCCACGCTTACAACGAGGGGTTTAAGAAGGCTTCAGGAAAGTATATCACTTGGCTAAGCGATGACACCGTGCCTCTTGGAAACTCACTCACTCTAATGCACGACCTTATGCAAAAACTTGGGCCAAAAGATATGGGCGGCTTTTCCACACAGGGAGATGGTGCGATTAGAGGGTTTCCCTCTCCACTTATAGGCTGTGTTCTCAATGAGACCATGAAAACAATGAATTACTGGAACACTGATTTTCCCTATTATGGCCAAGACAATGAATTTGATGCCAGGATTTTGCGGCTTGGAGGAAAAATTGTAAATTGCCCTGGCGCTAAAATAGACCATCTGGATTGCAGGGACAGCCTTAAAAGTGGCAATGTAGAAGCTTACAGGTCTCAGGGCCACGCACAAAAATTCCAAATCATATACTTTCGCAGGTATGGTGTGAGATCTGAATACATGTATCCGGTGACGGCATTTATACCAGTTAATAACCCTCCCGAGGAGATGCTAATTGCTGCCGTTGAATCGGTGCATAAGCATTATAAAAATATGAATTTTCATGTCCTTAAGAGTGAAAGTTCTAAAAACATATCGGACAAATTGAGTTACGTAAATCTTATAGATGCTGCGCCCAGAGCCGCATGGAATAAGTTCGATCTAGTTGTGGTTGTGTGCCCTGATCGCAAATTATTATTGACGAGCGAGGGCGGTGAAATCACGATGGAATTTGGGAAGAAACTTTTGAACAGCTAAGGGAGAGGACCAAAATTTATGATCCCTAAAGGACGCTTTAAAAAAATACTTCCGAGTATATTTTACGTTGAAATAAGCCTAGGCTGTAATCTCAGTTGCTCTGAGTGTGCTCTAGGTACGGACCTCATTGACAGAAAAAAGGGGCATATGTCCCTAGAAACATATAAAAAAATAGCCGATAAACTCCGACCCTATGCGAAAAGAGTTTACGTCTACATATGGGGTGAGCCAACTCTTAACAAAGACTTGATAGAAATGATAAAATACACAAAAGAATTCGCGGAGGTGGGTATTTCCAGCAACGGCAACTTAATTGATGCGGACATGGCCGAAAAAATAATAGCGGCTGGGACGGACGACATAAGAATAGCCATAGACGGAACGACGCAGGAGGTATATGAAAAACTTCGTGTTGGCGGTAGCTTAGAGAAAGCCTTTGATTCATTAAGGCATTTGGTTCATTTTAGAGATAAATATGAAAGTAATGCAAAAATTGTGGGACAGTTTATAGTTTTCAAACACAACCAAGATCAAATTGAAGATTTTGAAGCAAAGTGCAAGGAGATTGGCGCAGAAAGCGCCCTTATTACTCCAATCTTCGTGAGTAATAATCTAGAAGAATCTAGCCTTCCAGAGTTTAAGCGGGTGCGTTGCGACAACCTTACGAGTGTCCATAACGCTATAAAGGACTGTGAGCTTCGGCACCGCCTTGTGATATTTTCCGATGGAACTGTGGGTCCGTGCTGTTTTGATTATAATGCCAAGGGCAGAATGGGAAACATTTTAAACCAAGAAGTATTAACTATTTGGAACAGCAAAAGGTGCAGAGATTTTAGATGGAATATAATGAATGGAGGTGTCCCCGATTTTTGTCTAAAAGAGTGTCTAAGGTTTATTAAGGGCGACGGGATTAAAAAACTAGTCCAAAAAAAGAATCAAAAAAAAGAATCCAAAAAAAGGAGTCCCAAAAAAAGGAATCCAAAAAAAGGAATCCAAAAAACGCAAGGTTAGGAAAAAAATAATGCAAAAATGAAAGGAGCATAGACATGAAATTGGCTGAAATAGGAAAGTGGAAGGGCTTTTTTGACAAGTTCACAGTCTTTAGGACTGTTCTAATCCAGGAACATTACATCAATGAGATTTTGAAAAACACCAAGAAGGGTGACTCGTTGCTGGAAATAGCATCTGGGAGCGGTTATACATCACTAGTCCTGCTATACAGTGGTAGAGACAACGTAACGGCATCGGACATAGAGGATGAGTTACTCGAAGACATCGAGGAAAAGATGCCAGAGCTTATGGTGGAAAAAGTTGACGCATTCGACATGCCTTATGGTGATGGCAGCATAGATTGTATTTTTCACCAAGGTTTCTTAGAGCACTTCAGTGATGAGGATATTATCAAACTTTTGAACGAGTCTGCCCGTGTGGGCAAAAAAGTCATTTTTGATATTCCAAACGCCCGAAGGTGGGACAAGACAAAGGAGTATGGGGATGAGCGCTTTATGTATCATAGGCGTTGGAAAAAGCTCATAGGTAAATCGAATCTCCGTATTATAAAGGATACGGGAAGAAGGATGCCCAAATCTTTCAAGTATTTGCCCAAATTTATGAGTGAAAACAATTGGTTTAGAAAACATTTCGGCACGTCAAGTATCTTTGTGTGCGCCCCTAAGGTGAATGGGTGAAAGTTTCGGTGGTAATATCTGCATGTGATAATAGAGAAAAACTGTTCGACAGGGCGCTTCATACCTATGCTAAACAAACTTTGTCCAAAGATGATTTTGAAATTGTGATGGTGGATGACGCCAAGCGCGACGATTTGCTTTATTTGTGCAAAAAGTATCACGAGGAAAGTGGAATTAATTTTCAGTATATTTGGGTGGATCAGAACAAGAGCTTCTACGATGTTAAATCATTCACTCCAGCCCTGACCAATAATGTTGGCTTTAGATGTGCGCTTGGAGATGTCGCGGTCATCACGGGACCTGAGATCCTGCAAGCTGAAAACAACCTGGCTGTTGCTTCAACTATGGTCAATAGACAACAGTGTGCTTACGGTTTGGTGTATTTAAGCAGCTCTCTGTTTAATGATCACATGAGCAAAAATGATGAATGGAAGAGCAGGCCCTTTGTTGAAATATTGGAGTATCCCGGAGCGAAGGTTGACTGTCTGACGCGCCCGCCGCACCCGCCAGCATACTGGTTCTTTATGGCTGTTAAAAGGGAATACGTCCTGCGCATGCGCGGAGTAGATGAAAGGTTTTTGGGCGGGATATGTGGAGAAGACGATGACTTTGCCAACAGGATGAGAATGTCTGGCGTTCAGCCCGTCTTTGAGCATCGTATGGTCGGCATACACCAGGACCACAGCATACCGGACAAGACCGACAATCATAGCGTTAGGTTTACGCCTGATTGGAATGTCCTGAAGTCTCATAATTTAGGGATAATGCGGAAAAATCTGCAAGAGAGAAAGGTTGTAGTAAATACTTTCCACGAGTGGGGGAACCCAGATTCCATAGTGGATAAGCTCGTTTTGAGAAAAGAGGGAGAAAGGAATGAATAAGGTATTTTTTGGTTTCGGTCATGGATATGGTGGGACGCACCTTCTGGCCAAGATTTTGAACTTGGTGCCTTCTGTGTATTGCGATCATGAGATTATTACCAAGGATTCCCCCAAGGCCATGTTCGACAAGTACCAGGAAGTATACAGAGGGGAGTTGGCTGCCGAAGAGGTTGTTATAAAAGAGCGCCTTCCTCTTGTCCAGGAAGTGTGGAAATCGGGCAAAGATTTTGGAGAAATAAATGGAATGCTTGCGTTTTACGTGGAGGGACTCTTTAAGGTTTTTCCCGACGCCAGATTCATTTATATGATGAGAGATCCAAGAACACAAATTAGATCCATTCATAATTCTGGCATTTTCGACTACGAGGTGTTCGCGGGGAAAAATATGTGGTGGTGGCCGTCTCCCAGGAAAGGTGACCCACACTACGATGAATGGGATAGTATGAGCAAGCTAGAAAAGTGTGCTTGGTCATGGAGACTCGTAAATAGCAGCATACTTGAATTATTCGAAGATGTTCCAGAAGAGCGAATTTTTAGATACAAGTTTGAAGACATGATAAAGGGCAAAAGAGTTGCTGAGCTTTGTGCTTTCTTGCAGATTCCAGCACCAGATCCTACGGCTGTGCAACGACTCACGTCTATAAAACATTCTAAGACCCCCACGGTTGTTAGTGATCCACTGCCTCCTTGGCCAGCGGCGCCACAATCGCGAAAGAATGAAATTGCCAGAGTTGCTGGCCCCATATCCGAAATTATAGGCTACGGAGGTTTAAATGATTGATCCTAAAGAAGCTTTTACGTCCCCACGATACCAGCTAGTAAACAAGGTGCGTTTTGAGCACCTGGCAAGCCTGGGGCTTGATTTAACAAACAAAACCGTTCTAGAACTTGGCGCAGGGATTGGAGATCACACGCAGTTTTTTCTTGACCGTGATTGTGATGTAACCAGCACAGAGGGGAGACCAGAAAATCTGGCGGTGTTTGGGGAAAGATTTCCCCACGTCAGAGCCTTCTTGCTTGATGTTGACACCCCAAATGTGGAATTTGATGAGAAGTTTGACATAGTTTATTCCTACGGTCTGCTCTATCATCTTGGTGACCCGTTCGGTGCTCTTGAGCGTATGTGTAATTGGTGCGATTCACTCTTGCTTTTGGAGACTATAGTTTCATACGATAGTGGCAAAAGCATCGACTATTGCAAAGATTTCACATATGACCCAACCCAGAGCGTCAGTGGGGAAGCCTGTCGGCCATCCAGGAGGTGGGTTTTTGACCAATTGAAAAAGCATATGGATTTTGTGTATATGCCGATTACGCAGCCCAAGTTTGAAGAGCTATATCCCCTCGATTGGAAAGCAGAAAAGAAATATCCAGTAACAAGGGCGGTTTTCGTTGCCTCAAGAAGTGAAATAGATAATGATTTGTTAGTGAATTCAGTTCCTGACATTCAGGTTTGGCACAAATAGGATGAAAAATGACAGATTATCATGAACGAAGAATACTAATAACAGGGGCGACTGGTTTCTTGGGCACCCACATACAGGAAGAGCTTAGGAACAGAGGGTATGAGGATATTATAGCATTGGGCAGAAAAGATATAAATCTGCTGGACAAGGCTGAAACCGAATCTGTGTTTAGATATGTTCGACCAAATTTCATAATTCATGCTGCTGCCAAGTGTGGTGGAATAGGCGCGAATAGAGCGAGCCCTGCTACTTATTTGAGGGAAAATCTTGCCATGAATACGAACGTTGTGGACGCTGCCTGGCATGTCCAAAGTAGAATGCAGGCGATGCCGTTCCCTTCTCCCCAATTCCGCAAATTTGTTGGGCTGGGAAGCGTCTGTTCGTATCCAAAATATTGTTCGGTTCCATTTAAGGAAGAGAACCTGTGGGATGGTTTCCCGGAAGAGACTAACGCTCCCTATGGCCTAACAAAGAGAATGCTCTATATGCAGATTAAAACCTACAAGCAGCAGTGGGGTTTTCGTGGCATCTTTCTCATGCCCGTGAATCTATATGGCCCAAATGATCACTTTGATTTACAAAACTCCCACGTCATTCCAGCCCTGATTAGGAAGTTTTACGAGGCTGAGGATAAGGTGGAGCTGTGGGGCACTGGAAGTGCTAGTAGGGAGTTCTTGTATGTCAAAGATGCGGCAACGGCTATAGTCGATGCTATGGAGAAATACGATGGTGATGAGCCGGTCAATTTAGGATCTGGCAAAGAGATCACAATTAAGGAGTTGGCGAATATCATTTCCAAACGAATTGATTTCAAGGGGAAAGTTGAATGGGATTCCAGTATGCCGGATGGCCAACCTAGAAGGTGTTTAGATGTGTCAAAGGCTAAAGAGTATTTTGGATTTGAAGCCCAAACTTCCTTTGAGGATGGAATCGATGAAACGGTTAAATGGTATGTTAAGAATAGAGCAGCTATTCTAAAAGGAGAGTTAAGATGAAGAGAAAAACCGCTTTGATTACTGGTGTGTGCGGACAAGACGGGAGCCATTTGGCTGACTTCCTTCACGAAAAAAGCTATAATGTTGTTGGCGTTATGCGAAGAAACGCCACCAGAGATCTAGGAAACGCCAAACACCTCGACGGGGTTATTGACATTGTAGAGGGTGACATTACAGACGCCTCGTCAATGCTCAGGCTGATCGAGGATATTCGCCCACATGAGATATACAATCTGGCTGCTCAGTCACATGTCCATACAAGTTTTGAACAGCCACTTGCAACTGTCGATATTAACACTAGCGGGCTAATTAATATACTAGAGGTGGTGCGCTGCTTAAGACCTCAAACTAGAATCTTTCACGCCAGCACCTCTGAGATGTTTGGGTCTTCGCCTGCGCCACAAAACCTTGATACGCTGCTTATTCCGGAGAGCCCTTATGCAATTGCCAAAGTGGCCAGTCACCATTTCATCAGGCTGTATAGGAAAGCTTACAAGATGTATTGCTGTGCTGGTGTGACATTCAACCATGAATCTGAACGTCGTGGTCCCCTCTTCGTAACAAGGAAGATTTCCATGGGCGTGGCAAAATGTTTGCAAGACCCCAATTATGTTCTTGAGCTGGGGAATCTGGATGCTAAGAGAGATTGGGGCTATGCGCCCGACTTCGTTGAGGGGTTCTGGATGTGCTTACAGCAAGAAAAACCTGCTGATTATGTGTTCGCCACTAACGAGATGCATACGGTTGGGGAGTTCTGCGAGGTTGCTTTTGGTCACGTCGGGCTGAATTGGAAGGATTATGTGAAAGTGAATCGTTTCTTCATGAGACCAGCCGAGGTTGATGAGCTTTGCGGAGATTACTCAGCCACTACAGAAGCCATAGGTTGGGAGCCCAAAGTGAAGTTTGAAGAGCTTGTGAAACGCATGGTGGATCATGATTGTAAATTGTTAGGAGTACAGACTCCAGATCCGGAGCCTTTGATATGAGTAGATTTGAAAAATTGCACCGTGGAGAAAGACATGGGAGTTAAAATAGAAACCTGCTCTGTTTGTGGAAAAGATAAAAAGTGTGGGCCAGAGACAACGGACTACCCGTATGCCAGGGCTGCCAAAATCTAAGAAACGCTGAAATGTGTGCAGGCTGTGGAAAAGTAAAACCAGTAGCCCGCAGGATTGGTGACTTGGTGTTATGTAGCCCTTGCCGACAGAAAAAATTTCCAGAAGTATGCTATGTTTGTGGCCGCGAAAAACCAGTTGTGAGTAGACATGACGGCGCCCCGCTTTGCGATTCTTGTGGTAGAAAGTGTTCCATTAAAAGATTTTTTTCAACATATAAAAGAAATGCCAAGATAAGAGGAATCTCTTTTAATATAAGTATTGAACAATTTGAATCTATAATAGTGTTACCCTGTGTTTATTGCGGTGACAGAGATGTTCAAGATCCTCCCCGTGTGGGTGTTGATCGTATTGATAATAATAGAAGCTATACTTTGGAAAATTGTTCTCCATGTTGTAGTAAGTGTAATCACGCGAAGGCGAGAATGTCCAAAAATGAATTCATCGATTTGTGTTACAAAATAACAAAGCAGGCAGGTTTATTATGAAAAGTTCTGTTGGGGTCTATATGCCCGGATATAATGTAGCTAAGTATGTAGGTGCCGCCATCTCAAGTATAATCAACCAGACCTACGAAGACTGGGAGCTGGTATTCCTTGATGACGGTTCAGATGATGATACTTTTGAAGCGGCGCAGAAAGTCGTAAAGGCGTCGGACAATAGGGTGAGCTTCCATAGAAGGGAGCATTGCGGAACGATTGGTTTGACGAAAAGCGAGGCGTATTCAAAGCTTAGCGACAAACATAAGTATGTCTGCCACGTTGGATCGGACGACATAATTACAGAGAACTGCTTGCAGACCTTTGTGGATTATATGGATGAACACCCAGAAATAGGAGCTTGCTGTGGAAACTTTATATGCTTCAGTGATGAAGGTAAACAATGGACTCTGCCACATGTGGCTAACAGTGGAGAGTTTGATTCAAGTGTCCTTCTTCGATATATGTGTTTTTTTCCTCTAAGATTCTTTAGGCGGGAGATTATGGAGAAGGTGGGTGGTCACAACACAACCATGAGATCGTCTGAGGATTACGATCTGGCGCTGAGGGTGGATGAGATTACAAAGATTCATAGAATCAAGGAGCCTGTCACATACCACTATAGACAGCACCCAACTCAGACTTCGCGCAGGGAGCACTTGAAGATGGAATTCAACGCCAAGAAAGCCCTGCAAAGAGCTTTGGATAGAAGAGGGATCAACGGAACTGTAGTAAATGATTTGCCGCCTTTTGTTATTGAGATGAACAAAGAGAAGCATTTTATATGGGGACAGAAGAAATGACAAAGAAAATACTAGTGTGCGGAGCTGCTGGTTTCCTGATGTCCAACCTTGTCCGCTACACTCTATACAAAACTAAAGATTTCAAATTTGTGTGTGTGGATAATCTATCCGCAAGCGAAATGAAAAACGTCTATGTACACAGATACGCAAAGTTTTACCTGGGCGATATTAATGATGATGCGTTTATGGGAAACATCATAAAGATTGAGAAACCGGACATAATCGTTAATGGGGCAAACCCAAAGCAAACCTACCCGGCTGTGTTTGGTCACAAGAAAGTGCTTGACGGACTTATTTCTTTGAGCCAATACAACATACCGATTATTCAACTGGGTTGGCCAGACGAAGTTGATCCATATGGAGTATGGAATCTCATTAGAAATATCGTAATAAGAGATGTGAAGGGAACATACTTGGTTATACCAAACTGCTTTGGCATGAGGCAGCGCCGTCTCTTCTCCAGCCATATTAGAGGGATTATAGAGGCGGGGAAAGCGTATGTGCGAGACGAGAAGTGGCCCTGGGTGTATGCTGAAGATGTTGCATCTTTGATTTGGTTCCTCATAGAGAACAGAGTCAAGGGACAGGTCATAATGCCGCCCCTGGATTGGTGCAGCCTGGAAGCGATGACCAGGATGGTCATCTCAGCTCTTGAAACAAACCCTGTGGTTAGCAAGCTGCATGATGAAATCGAATCATATGGCAGTGGAAATTGGGAACCCATAGTTACTGATTACAAATGTGAGTCTTCCATTGCGGGCTGGAAACCAGATTGTGAAGATATTGAAGAGCTAGTTGCTAAAACGGCCAGATGGTATAATGCCAACAGGTGGGCTCTTAATGTATAGTGATCATTAAAAAATGGTGCTATGTGCCTCGCTTTTTATATGTAACTTAATTTCGAAATTTGATTCGTCAAGTGAAAAATACACGGAGGATGCAAAATGTCTGAAAAGCCTCAAAATCGCGTCGTAGTTACTGATGAAGAAACGGGCGAGGTTGTTCGCCTGAAGTCCGACGCTGAGATTGTAAAGGAAAATGAAGAGCTAGAACAAGCTCTACAAGCTAAGCCGGAAACGGAAGAGAAACCGGAACTAGACACAAGTGTGCTAGAGAAGTTAAAAGAAAAGAAGAAAGCCCAAGAGGAGGAATCCATGAAGGCTACTGGTAAAAGAGATAGGAGCCTGTATTTTGGCGTGGTAGGATTGGGTCAAGCAGGTTCGCGTATCGCGGAAACATTTTATGGACTCGGCTATGAGGGTTGTGTGTTTAACACGGCCACTCAGGATCTTGAGCACATAAACCTTCCTGAGAGTAAGAAGGTGTTTTTACCTTTTGCGCTCGGGGGTGCAGGTAAGGAACTTGACAACGGACGCCAGGCGGTGGAGAATAATGCTCAGCTTATCATCGACAAGTTGAACGCCAACTTTGATGAACGACAGGAAATGCTTATTCTTGCGGTCTCCGGTGGTGGTGGAACGGGCTCCGGAGGAGCCGAGGCCATACTTGGTCTGCTATCAACATTGGGTAAGCCAATCTGCGTCATCTACGTTCTGCCGATGGAATCCGAGGATGCTTTGTCCAAGCACAACTCCCTGGTTACGCTAGGGAAATTGGCGAAAATGGCAAGCACCGATGCAATTACTACGCTCGTCGTTGTCGATAATTCCAAGATCGAACTAATATATCCAGGGTTGAGCAAGGCAGAATTTTGGGGAACGGCAAACAATGCGATTGTTGAGCCGCTTCATCTTTTCAACCATTTGTCCTCTATGCCTACACCATATGACAGCCTAGACTCCATGGATTTTGGGCGCATCTTTACTACGGGAGATTGCACGATTTATGGAATGCTCAGGGTTGAAGAGTATATGGAAACCACGGCGATTGCTGAAGCCATTATAGAAAATCTGGAAGCTGGGCTTTTAGCAAGCGATTTTAACCTGAAAGATACGCGCTTCGGTGGTTTCATTATTACCGCCAGCCCTGAGGTTCTCAAGAGGCTCCCGGCAGTGAATATCAATTATGCTTCTCACATTATCTCGGACGTATGTGACTCTCCGCAGTTGGTTCAAGGCGTTTATGAAGCAGATATTGACGACGATGCCGTTAGAGTCTACACGCTGTTTAGTGGCCTCGGTCTGCCAGCGGCTAGGATTGAGAACCTACAAAAAGATGCGAGTGAGCAGATGGCCATGGTTCAAGAGAAAGAGAAGAATCGTGCCGACAAGATGAATGTGGATTATGGGTCTGGAACGGACACGAAGTCTAAGGCTCAAGAGGTCCACCGCATGATCAAGCAAAAGAAGTCTTCTTTTGGTAAGCTCACCAACAACGCCACGAACAAGGTTTCTGGCGGTGCAGGGGGCAAGAGGATAATTGATAGAAGAAAGCGATAATATGGTAAAGATAGTTGTAAATAATGTCTGGTCCCGCATAAGTGGCCTCAAAAACATAGACCTAGTTGATACCCTCGACAAGATTACAAGCTTTTATGTCGAGGGTTATCAATTTACGAAGGCTTTCAGGGAAGGTTTTTGGGACAAGAAATCCAATCAATTCATCCAATGGGACGGTAAGAGACATCTTCTAACCAAGAGGATGGTCTTCCCCACCGGTCTGCTTTCTACAGTCTGCGAGTTCTTCGATAGACATGACGTAGAATATGAAATAGTGGACAAGAGGCCAGCTATAGATCCGCAGCCTGAACTCCCAATTAAGCATTACACTCCCAGAAAATACCAAGAGGCCGCAGTTCAAAAAGCAGTGGACAAGGGCTGTGGCATTATCCGCATCGGCACGGGAGGAGGCAAAACCCTAGTTGCTGCGATGCTTGCAGCGAAATACAACTTGCCCACTATGGTTTATGTGGTAGGCAAGGATCTGCTATATCAGTTTCATGCTGAAATGGAAAAGGCTTTGGGTCAAAGGGTGGGGATTATTGGAGATGGCAAGTGCGTCATCCGTCGTTTTAACGTGTGCTCCGTCTGGACAGCCATAACTGCTTTTGATTTCAAAGGCAAGGTCTCTTTAGACGATGAGGATTGGGCACCAGAGGTTCTATCAATAGACATTGATGAGAAGAAGGCTATAAAGCTGGCTGTAGAAAATGCGCAAGTTGCTATTTATGATGAAGCACACTTCTTAGCAACTGATACAATTCAATCCATATTTAAGGCAGCAAAACAGTGTCGTCACTCTTTCGGTCTTTCGGGAACCGACTGGCGCGACGACGGTGCTGATATTCTTTTGGAGTCGGTATGCGGGCCAAGAATTTTCAACATGCCTTCCTCAAAACTAATTGATCAAAAATATTTGGTGTCGCCTGGAATAGTTTTGTTTGAGACGCCGCCACTAGCCGAAGAATTGCCCAAGCATTACCAAACAGTATACAGCAAGTATATAACTACTAATAATATCCGTAATAAGATGATAGAGGATGCAGCACGCACCCTAATTAAGAAAGGGAGAAAGGTGCTGATTCTTGTTCGCTACATTTCTCATGGTAAAGCACTAGCATCTCAGTTGTCGGATATTCCGCTGTTTTTTGTTAATGGTGAAGTTGACGGCGAAACTCGCAAAGAAGTCAAGGAATCTTTTGAGCGCGGCGAATTAAAATGTCTAATAGCTTCGAGCGTTTACGATATTGGTGTCGATATTCCGAGCCTCGACGCACTTATATTGGGAGGAGGAGGCAAATCAACGGTTCGCGCTCTTCAAAGGATCGGTCGAGTTATTCGCATTTTCGACGGTAAAGAAGACGCCATAGTAGTAGACTTCATCGACAATGCAAGGTATTTAGACAAACATTCGGCAATAAGGATTTCGGTTTATGAAACAGAACCCAGGTTTAGAATCAAATTCCCAAAAGGTTTCGACCATGCAAAAATCAAAAGGTCGCGGAAAGTCAAAAGCAAAATCGGGTGGGCCTAAGTGTAAAGCTTGCGGCGCTAAAAAAGAAGTGTCGTTTGAAGGAGACGGGGTTAAGTATCCCGTTTTTTCATGTCCAGAGCACGGCCCTGATAAACGAAACGAGTGGAAAATCTGGTGGGACATGTATAGCGAACGCTGGAGAGAGAGACGTTATTGGGACAACCCAGCGGATAGACTATCTTGCGTCATGGGATATTTTTGCAACAAATTTAGGGAATTCTACGACTATCCATACACCTTAGATGTGTCGAACCCGATTCCATACAAAAGCAAGGATTTTGTGATGGCTCGTAGAATCCTGACTATGTTCGAGAACGACACAGTAGATATACGCACCTTTATCCGCTGGGTTTTTGCTAAGAAGGTCCGCACGAGGAAGTATCCAGTGACGAGCTTTGGCTTCTTCGCTAATGCGGCCTTTGTGAACGAATTCAAGGCAGCTAAGGCGAGGAGCCAGGTGCTTAGACGCTCCACGCCACTACCAGAGGATTTTATCCAGTGGTGTGTTGACAATTGCTGCGAAACAGTGGTAAAGCACAACCTCATAACCTGGAACGATCTTAATGTCTTGGTGGGTTTAGTAAAAGCTTACGGTATGTCTGGTGGCGAAGGCGCTGTGATTGAAGAGGCCGTTAGAAGAGGCATGCTTCTAGAAGGCCCAGAATATAGAAAATTGGAGGATTGATGGAAATACCTAAAGAAGAACTCATGCAGAAGCACGTAACTATTGGTATGAGAAACAAAGAAAGTATGGGTGGTTTTATAGTTGTAGTAGAGGAAGATTATATAAAGCTGGTGGACTATGATAATGCTATAATTTATGTGAACCCCGATGCTGTAGCATACATTAAAGTTGGCACACCTGGAAATCCTTCCATGAAGAAAGCTCAGCTTAAGCCTGATATTAAAGAGATAAATGAGCTTCCTGTTGATTTGGCTCCTGTAGCAGGCGGGGCTTATCTTGTGGGCGAAAACCCCAGACCAGATTTGGCAGCTATAGTGAAGAATAGGCCAAGAGAGCCAGAGTTTTCGATGCCCATGTCTCAGCCAGATCAAAACCCATGCGGTTCGATCCCCACCTTTGAGAGGAAAACCAAACGCGGAGAGTAAATGATCCCTGAAAGAAAAATAGAAATAGAAAAGAAATTAATCATATCTGGTTGTAAAAAGTGCAAAGGATTGGGGTGCCCCGTGTGTCTTAGTTATTGCTCTTTTATAGACCAGATGGCCGAGGCTCGCATTCCCGTTGATTATTGGCGTCGTAGGATGGAAGATTTCTATGGCGAGGAGAACTTTAGAGATTTCATACTTGGATATATTGAAGATCTTGATGGCGAATACTCAAGAGGCATTACACTTTTCCTTGTAGGAGAGCGGGGCAGGGGCAAAACTATGGCCGCCTGCTCTATTCTTAAGAAGGGTATTCTGTCTGGATATAGTGTTTTCTACATCACTCTATCCGATCTGGTGACTTACATGATTAATACTGACCCAGCCCTGAGGATGAGGATTAGAAGTTATGATTTTGTGGTCATAGATGAGGTTGATCAGCGCTTCTTCCCCACGCAGATGAGTATGGAGCTTTTCGGAAACCAATTAGAGAATGTGTTGAGGAGTAGGATGCAGAACAAGCTCCCGACGATACTGTGTTCCAATTCACCCGATGTTAATCAAATATTCGGTGGAGAGTTCAAGAAGTCGTTCGAGTCTCTAGGCTCGCAATTCACGAAAGTTGTTCCGGCTGGTGGGGAAGATGCCCGCAAGAACGAGGAGAAACTATGATTCCAGAGCTAGACAAAAAAATCATAGCTTATGCTATTTCAGAAAAGCGGCTGTCTATGAGCCTTCAAACGGCCATCACTCCAGAATACATGCACAAGGATGCCCAACCGTTCTACAAGCTGTTTGCGAATTGCTTTGATAAGTTTTGGGAGCCACCAACCCCCAGAGTTATGGAGGAGCAAGGCGGCGATGCCTGGAATGAACAGATGGCTGATATTTATACCTCAGCTCAAGAAGTTGAAATAAATTCCAGGGAGTTTCCGTCCGACCTTGAAAAGCTTAAGACTCGCTACAACTCTCAGCTCTTACTGATGGTTGGAAAAACCATCTACAAAGAAAACTGGGACGGCGACAACTTCCGCAACTTAGGGGAGGCCAACCTTCTCCTCAAGAGAACTGTTGCGGGCATAGACAGCATATATGGAAACCAGATTTTCCAAGAGGGGTCTCTGTCCGCTACAGCCAAAGATGCTTGGAAAACTTATGAGACTGTAAGAGACAACCCAGAAGCTGGACGCGGGATCCATCTGGGGCTTAGGGAGTTTGACCGAATTACCAACGGATTGCAGCCAGGAGAGCTTATGCTTATCGGCGGCGAGTCCAGCTCCGGTAAGTCGGCTCTCGCTATGCAGATGGCCATTAACGCGTGGCTTGGAAGCAACAGACACAACATACCCACCTCGCCAGATGCTATGCCCGAGGAATTTGCGAATGACGGAGTTGATGTTCTATTCTTCACGATTGAGATGCCCTTCAAGGCTCTCCGTCGCAGAGTTGATGCCAATGTGGCTGGGGTGCCGCTCTACGGGGTTAGAGATGGAACGCTGACTGAAGATGAGGTTAAACGCTATCAAGCTGCCCTCAAGTTTCAGAGTCTATATGACAAGCAGTTCCACATAATAGATATTCCTCGTGGCTGCACTATGAGCCAGATCGAGAGTAAGTTTATAGAGGTGAGCCACGAGTTCAACCCCCAGCTTATCGTTGTTGATTACATCAGCCTTATGAATACTGAGCAGGAAGGCTCGGACTGGTTGGGCCTCGGAAAGCTTTCTGAGAGGCTGCACGAGTTTTGCAGGGCTTATCAAGTCTCTGGCATCTCACCAGTTCAGCTAAATCGCCCAGAGAAGACAAAAGAGGGCGCCCCAATACCTCCCGACCAGCACCGTGTTGGAAGGAGCATAATGATGCCGCAAAATGCCAATATCATGTTGATAATTGAGACGCGCAAAGACGAAGAGCTTAAGCTGGATATGAAGATAATTATAGGTAAAATGAGAGAGGGCGAGAGAGGAGCCTTCATGCTACACAAGCGCATGGATATGATGAGAATATTTGATGATGATCCAGGATGGAGCCCAACCGAATACGACAATCCGGATGCAGAGGTGGCAGCTACAGAAGGGGAGGCGGAAGATGGCGATTGAAATAGAGATTGCTAAGCTGTGCCAGGTGATCTACGATCCAGACACTGGAGATTTATATCTGAAGATGAAAGTGGTTGATCCAGCTATGAAACAGATAATACTGCGGAATAGTTGGGAAAATAACATAGACGCCAAGCTCGTCATAGAGGAAAAGGAGAAGAAATAAGATGCCCATTTACGAGTATATGTGCGTCGAATGCGAGCATGTTTTTGAGGAGGTAGTAATGGCCGATGATGAGCCTGAATGCTGCCCGGAGTGCAAAGCAGATGTTAGACGCATAGTATCTGTGGCTGTAGGAAACGTGGAATACAAAGATGCCAAAGAGACCTACGACAAAGTGATAAAGAAAGATGTTAAGGAAATAGTTGACAAGATTAAAAGCGGTGATGAAGATGCGCTTGCGGACATAGCAGGAGACAAAGCAGCAAGTGCCGGTGCCATTAAGAGATTCGTTAAATAAGTTTATACGTGCCTCGCGGCTTTAACTAAAAGTGGAGTAAAATTAATGACTACAAAAGTGAAAAACGCAGCCCAAGAAGACATTTTTTCTCTAATCGAGCAAGCTACTAGTGATGAAGACCTGACTCCTTGGGATGGAGAACTACGCGAATATTTGCCCATGGTTCTTGATAATCCTAATCTCAATGAACTTGCTCACGCTCGCATTTGTCGGATGATAGAGCACGCAGGAGTCGAGTTCAAGGATGATGACCCCAACAAAAAGAACCCACATTACAAGTTCTTTGAACAAGAACTTTTTGGAATCGATCCGGCCCTGGCTAACATCATGGAGTATTTCCGTGGTGCTGCGAGTGGCTCAGAGGTTGGCAGGCGTATTCTGTTGTTATGGGGTCCCACCAGTTCCGGAAAGTCTCAGTTTGCCACCATGTTGAAGAAGGGGCTCGAAAAGTTCAGCAAGACATGGGAGGGTAGGATTTATGGCATCAAGGGTTGCCCCATGCACGAGAATCCACTTAACGCTATTCCTTGGACTGCTAGAGCCGCCCTTAGAGACAAGTATGATTTGCATATCGAGGGTGAGCTTTGCCCGCGATGCTCTTACCGCCTACAAGAAGAGTTCGGCGGCGACTATTGGAAGTTTCCCGTGCATAGGGTATTCTTCTCGGAGATGAATCGTGTTGGTATTGGAACCTTCCAGCCAGGAGACACCAAGAGCCAGAGCCAGTCGGAGCTTACGGGCTCTGTGAACTTCGCGAAGCTTGAGGAATATGGTGTGGAATCACACCCACTGGCCTATAACTTTGACGGCGAGCTTAACGTATCCAACCGTGGCATGATGGAGTTCATCGAGCTTCTTAAAGTTGACCCGAAGTTCAGGCACATCCTACTTACGCTTTCCCAGGAGAAGAGAATCAAGGTGGAGAGATTCCCGTTGATTTACGCCGACTTGGTTCCAGTAGCTCACACGAACGAGACCGAGTTCAATAAGTTCTTGGCCAAGAAGGAAGAGGAAGCCCTACACGACCGTGTGATTATTGTGGAATATCCATACAACCTGAAGGTAGATGAGGAAGTTAGAATCTGCGAGAAGCTCATTAAGCAGAGCATCAAGTTCAGGGGAATTCACGTTGCTCCTCACACTCTCAAGGTAGCGGCAATGTTTGCGGTTCTTTCCAGGCTTGAGGAACCCAAGGATAAGAGCATCACTCTTCTCCAAAAGATGCGCCTATACAACGGTGAGACTGTTGAGGGATTTACCAAGAAGCAGATCAAGGAGCTTCAGGAAGCATCTGCTCGTGAGGGCTTGGACGGAATCTCCCCGCGCTACATCGTGAACAGAATTGAAGCTTGTATTGCTAGACACGGCGCCAAGGCTATTACTCCCATTGCTGCTATTAGAAGCGTTGAAGATGGCCTGCCAACTAACGCCAAGCTCGACAAAGAAGGCATTGAAAGGTGTAAGGCTCTAACGTCTTTGTGCATTGAAGAGTATACTAAGATCGCTTGCAACGAAGTGCAGAAGGCATTCTTCCTTAATTTCGAACACGAGATTAAGAACCTTCTTGAGAACTATCTTGACAATGTGGAAGCCTATCTCAACGACGAAAAGCTTGAGAATGAATGGGGCGACATGGTTGAGCCCAATGAGAATCTTATGAGAAACATTGAGGAAAAGGTAGAGATTACAAGCACCGGCAAGAATTCATTCAGGGAAGAGGTATATCGCAAGATGCTGAAATCTAAGGATGAAAATGGTGTATATGATTACCAATCCCACCCAACTCTTAAGGAAGCTCTGCAGAAGCAGCTTTTTGATGAGAGAAAAGATGTGATCAGGCTCACGGTCTCTTCTCGCAGTCCTGACCCCGAAGGTCTTAAGAAGCTTAACGAGGTTGTAAGAGTTCTTTGCGATGAATATGGTTACAACGCGGAGAGTGCCAACGAACTTCTACGCTATGTAAGTGAGATTATGGCGGCACAATAAGGAGAATCATGGATTCATTTAAGGATATATGGAGTAAGCGGAGGCATGGTGCTCGGGATTCGAAGCGCCATAAAGAAAGAATCCGCAAAGCTATTAAGGAGAATCTTCGCGAATTGATTGCCGAGGAAACTATCATTTCTTCAAAAGGCGGCAAGAAGATTAAGGTTCCCATCAAATACCTGGACATGTGGAGATTCAAGTTCGGCAAGAACAAGAACGCTAAGGGTGTAGGATTTGGTGATGGGGATCCAGGTGATATTGTTTATATTGAGCCGCCAGAAGGTCAAGGCGAGGGTAAAGCCGGCAATGAAGCCGGCGAGGAAATATATGAAGAGGAGGTAGATTACGAAGAGGTCATTGATATGATGTTGGAGGATCTCAATCTTCCTTGGCTCAAAGAGAAAGAAGACGTAAACGAAATCGAGACAGAGGAAACAGTCTTTCAGGATATTGCTGAGCGTGGTTTACCAGCCAATATAGATAAGCGCCGCACTATTATGGAGAACATGAAGAAGAATGCCAGCAAGGGCAAGATGAAGATTGGTGGCTTCTCTCCTGAGGATTTGCGGTATAAGGTCTGGGAGAACGTTATAGAGAGACACTCCAATGCGGCAGTTATTCTTGTGATGGACCGCTCCGGAAGTATGAGTAGCGAAAAGAAATATATCGTGAAATCTTTCTTTTGGTGGATGGTTAGGTTTATCGAGAAGAAATATGACAACGTTGATTTGGTGTTCATCGCTCACGACACTGAAGCCAAAGAGGTAGAGGAGGAGAGGTTCTTTACAATATCTCAGTCCGGTGGAACTTATGTCAGCTCTGGGTTCAGGTTGGCCAACAAGATTATTGATGATCGCTACCCTACCAGCGTGTGGAACAACTACATTTTCGCTTGGTCCGACGGTGACAACTGGCCCGAAGACAATGACAGGTGCGTGGAGGCCATCAAGGAATCTCTTACGAAGTGTGAGGCTGTTGGGTATGGAGAAGTGAGATACAGCAACTACTTCTATAATTGGGGAGCCACCGCTGGAAAACACGATCCATTCGATTGGTCGCACTTTGCTGAGGTTCTGAGGAACAATGATGACTTGTCCCAAAACAAGCACTTTATTACGGCCAAGGTTGAGAAGCGTGAGGATATTTACGAGTGTCTTAGAAAGTTTCTTAGCGATCTCGATGAAGGAAAGAATAATGATAAATGATGAAAAAGTAGAAATGCTCACAAAGATTGCGCTGAATGAGGGGCTGGATCCTTTCCCCGTTGTATTCACGGAGGTTGAGCCCAGCACGATGTTCAATGTGATTTCATATGGCTTGCCAATGCGCCCACGCCATTGGAGCTATGGGCGCTCATATGAACATTCCAAGAAATACGGACAGATGGGGTTGTCAAAAGTTTATGAGATTATCATCAACAACAACCCCGCTCATGCGTTCATGCTTGACACTAATACCGAGATTCAAGATACTTTCATCGTCCCCCATTGCTTGGGCCACTCTGACATGTTCAAGCATAACTGCGTGTTCGAGAACTCCGATAGGAACATGGTTTGGCACGCTGCTGAGCACGCAGGCAGGGTTGAAAAGTATATAGAAAGATACGGCCTTGAAAAAGTGGAACGCTTGATGGACATTGGCTTTGCGCTTGATGATCATATTGACTGGCACAAAGGATTTAACAGGAAGCTTTATCCTAAGAAAAAGGTTGTTACTCGTTTCAGGGATGAGGGAGAATTTGATGATCTGGTCTACAGAAAAAACAAGCGAGAATACATAGTTAAACAGATCATGAACAAAGATATTCCACCGCATCCCGAGAGAGATCTTTTGTGGTTCTTCATTAACTATGCGCCCTTGGAAGATTGGGAAAGAGATGTGCTTGATATTATCAGGGAAGAAGCTTTCTATTTCTACCCAAACAGAATCACCAAAATTATGCATGAGGGGTGGGCGAGCTTCTGGCACGCAGAGGTGATGTATAAGCTCGATCTATCTCCCGAGGATTTCCTTGAGTTTGCCAGGAATCATGAGAAGGTTGTTCAGCCTGGCTATAATAACTTCAGGATGAACCCTTACTATCTCGGTTTCAGGATATTCAAAGACATAGAGAGGCGCTGGGATGAAAAGTATGGTAAGGGTAAGGGCAGAGACAAGATCTTTGAAGTTCGCGCTGAAGATGATGACATCTCATTCATCAGAAATTACCTGACGCCAGAATTGGTGGATGATATGAAACTTCTTACTTATGGATATGTGAGAGATTATCCAGACAATTATGAAGGAGAACGATACATAGAAATAAAGGAGAGGTTGCGTGATGAGATTGTTGAGCACTTGGTAAAGCCCATGTATAATGGCGGGGCTCCCAAGATAGTAATCTACGGAATTGGTCCGGAGGGTGCCCTGCAAATGCGCCACGACAGCGAAGAAGTCGGAACGCTTAACCAACGCTATGCCGAGAAAACACTTGAATATATTTGGGATTTGTGGGCTGCTCCCATTGAGTTACACGCCAAGGATGATGATGGAACAGACATAGTGTTGTGCTTTGACGAAGCAGGATTTTTCACACGAAATCTCAATGAAGAGACAAGTTTTGACGAAGAAGATGATGATCAAGGCAGCCTAATTTTTATGCCGTAAGGAGAGTGGAAAATGGCAACAGCAGTAGCAGTTACAGGCCACAGACCAGATTCCTTTTTGGTTTCTCACTATTCTCCGGAAACTGTTCAGAGAATAGCCGAAGACACCATCTTTGTGTTGCAAAAACAATACAAGGATGACCTCATACTTAACCTTGGTGGGGCTATTGGTGCCGATCAATGGGCGGGCGAAGCTTGCATTGCTTTAAATGTGAGATACAAGCTTTATCTACCCTTCCCACCAGAGGTTCAATCTAAGTTTTGGTCCAAGGAACATAGGGAAATATTGGAAAGACAAATGTCAAAAGCCTGCGGAATGGAAATCATAGATCCATCGGGCAGGTACCACGTATCTAAATACCAGGAAAGAAACAAGCGCATGGTTGATGACGCAGACTTCGTTCTGGCTTTCTGGGTTGGGAGGAGAAAAGGCGGAACATTTAATTGCATAAAGTATGCTCTAAAAGAATCCAAGTTTGTCTACAATGCCCTTGATGAAAACTCCTTTACTGATAATAGATTCGTAGTCAACGAGGATTTAACTAAAGGTTGGAGACCACCCACACTGAGGGGAGAGATATAATGAAGAAGAAACCTGCAATAGGAAACGATTTTAGAGAAGCAAAGGCCGCTTGGAATAAGTATTACGTCAGCAATGATGAGGCCTTGGCTCTCGTAAAAATCTATAGAGAAGCTCCAAATAGGAGGAAGAAGAAGATCAAGGGAACCATACTAAAGCGACTTGACTATCTGGTATACGCCAAGATCAAGGGCTACAGAAACAGGCTTTATTATGAAGATCTTTTGCAGGAGGGTAGGCTTGGCCTCATGAAAGCTGTGGAAGATTTTGATCCATTGCGCGGCATCAACTTTTTCAAGTTCGCAAGGTGGCACATCCAGAGCCGCATCACGCGCCTAGTGAACCGCCATAAAAAGGAAGATGAAAGAAGGGGCAAGATTGTTGAAGAAGGGCGCTGCCCAGATGAGTGTGAGCCAAGCCCCGAGAATTACTTTGAAACTATGGAAGGCGCAAGAGTTCTCAGGAAAGCTATGGATGGGCTGCCTGACGTAGACCGCCGGGTACTAACGATGAGATTTGGTATGGACGGTTTCAGTGAGCACACCTTAAGACAAATTGGGGAAGCTTTCTCGCTCACTAAACAAAGAATTGAGCAGATAGAGAAGAAGGCCATTTCTAAATTGAAAAAGAATAGACAAGTTAAAAGCTTCTTCTATGAACTACTATAGAGAGATGTGATGTCTGATTTGATATACTTAAACGATGATATTGACGATGTAGTTGAGCGTATTCTTTCTTACAATGAGCTTAAAAATTGCGGTCTTGGAAAAAGAAAAGTTACACGGTGTCTCAAATCTTTCCAGGGAGATGAGTTGGCCTGCGCAGCTTTTCTTAAGAAATATGCACTCAGGGACGAAGATAATGAGATATTGGAGTTCACCTTAGACGAAGCAAAGGAGAGGTGGGCCACAGCAATATCGGAAGCTGAGCGCTTATTTGATGGCCGCAGGGCTAAACCATATGAACATTTCAGAGAGCTGTATGATTATTTGCTCCCGGCAGGCAGGCAGATGTATGCCTTGGGCAATGAGTATGTAGATAAGGCTACATATACAAATTGCTATGTCACCAAGATCGAGGAAGACAGCCTGGAAGGAATATTCGACGCGGCTAAGAAACTTGCAAAGACCTACTCTTATGGTGGTGGCATTGGTTTGTGTATAGGAGAATTGCGCCCAGCAGACTCAAAGGTTTCCAATAGCGCCAAGTTCTCTACGGGGGCGGCAAGCTTCATGGAGCTATATTCAATTACCACAGGGCTTATCGGTCAGCACGGACGCCGTGGCGCTCTTATGATCACCATTCCGGTGGGACACCCAGACCTGGAACTCTTCGTGGAGATGAAACACAACAACAAGGACAAAGTTGAATTCGCAAACATCAGCATCAAGCTGACTGACGAGTTTATGGAGGCCGTTGAGAACAATGATGATTTTACTCTGAGTTTCGTTACACATCACGAGAGGTTTGAGCGGACGGTGAAAGCCCGCGAACTATGGAAAAAGATTATACAATCCGCTAGGGACTCTGCTGAACCAGGGCTTATGTTCTGGGATCGTATGGTAGAGATGTCTCCGTCGGATACTTATGATAGGTTAAAAGTTCACTCTACAAATCCGTGCGGCGAACAGATTCTGGAGCCGGGTGGCACTTGCGTGCTTTCTTCCCTGTTGCTTCACAAGTTTGTAGAGGATCCATTCACGGAGGATGCGAAGTTCGACTATGAGCTATTCAGTGATATGGTGTGGCGCGGCGTAAGACATCTTGATAATGTCATCGAGCTTAACATCGGCAAGCATGCGCTCAAAGAGCAGGAGGAAGCTTCTACGCTGGGCAGAAGGATTGGCCTGGGAGTTACGGGTTTGGCTGACATGCTGGCTGCACTCGGGATTCGCTATGACTCCGACGAAGCCTTGAAGCTTGTGGACGCCATTATGGAATTCAAGAAGCTTCAAGAATACCACGCCTCCATTGATCTGGCCAGGGAAAGAGGCTCCTTCCCCCTCTTCGATGCGGACAAGCATTTTAAGAGAGGCTTTTGTGCCACACTCCCTGCCGATATGAAAGACGCAGCTAAAGAGTATGGGCTCAGGAATGTTGCAATTTCCACAGTAGCTCCCAGCGGCACCCTGTCTGTTATAGCTCAATGCTCAAGCGGCGTTGAACCCATATTTGCTTTGGAGTATTCTCGTTCTGTAGAGATGGGAGGGGAGAAAAGAAAGTTTAATGTATTCCATCAGGGTTTAGCAAGATGGTTTGCTGCATACGAAGATGATGAAGATATTAACGAAGATCTCAGCAACCTACCATACTACTGGGTGGTGTCGCACGAGATAGATTACATGGCTCGTGTTAAACTTCAGGGCGTTATGCAGAAGCACATAGACGCCAGCATCTCCTCAACAATCAATTTGCCCGAAGATGTGGGCGTAAAAGTAGTGGAACAAATATACAAGGCAGCTTGGAAAGAAGGCTTGAAAGGCGTCACGGTATACAGGGAGAACGCCCGCGAGGGAGTTCTCGTCACCGACGAGTTCGCCAGACAAGCTGGAATCCCGGCTATGAATTCCATAGTCCACTGTGTTCGTGCCGAGGGTGGAGATAAGTTCTATATTATTATATCTTATCGCAACAGGGACATAAGCAAGCCATACCAAGTATTCGTTATGAATTACAAGAGAGCTGAGTGTGATGCTTTCGTTAAGATTGGAAACTCTCTAATCAGGATGCTTCGTGAGCGAGGGGTGTCGGAAAAGAGAATCCAAAAGTATATAGATAGAAGCTCCAATTCCTTAGCCAAGCTTACTCGTTTTCTTTCACTATCTATGAAGACAGACAATTTTGAAAGAGCTTTAGATATTCTCGATGAACATGCTTTCGCGGGAACGCTTGCAGCCAGGCTCCATCAGATACTTAGCGACAGCGCAACAGCAAGGAAGGCTGTGTGTCCTATGTGTAGGAGCGCCAACCTCAGGATGGAAGAAGGTTGCCTGCGTTGCTTAGACTGCCAATGGAGTGGGTGCAACTAATGTCTACCGTAATTCTAGCCGACAAGGGCGATGAACAGAAAATCATGGAAGAGGAAAAGGCGGAGTGGGTCTTCCAGGAACTTTTGGCCATCCTAATCGATCAAAACATAGATCCCGAGGTGGCTGAGGAGATGGTGGTTGAGCTTGATAATAGCGAGCTGATTACCTACTTCACTTCTCTTGAAGTAGAAATCTTTAACCATGCCGACGGCTCCACGGACATAATAAGAAAGGATAAAGTCATAGCTCAGTGGAAACCGCCCAGACTTACTATGCGCGTTGAGAAAGACAAAGGGGCGGCAAAAGACAGAGCCGAGGACAGAAAGATAGTAAAAGATTTTAGAAAGAATAGAAAGGTCAGCAAAGCCAAGAGAGAATATAAGAAAAGACCAGACAACTTCTACTATGAAATTGAGCTAAATGAGTGGCGGCTTAGAGATATGCTGTCCGAGAAAAGGAGATAGACAATGGGTAATTTGTATATGAAGAACAAAAATGGGGAATATATCCCCGTAAGTTTCGAAGAAGTTGTTGATAAGAGTTGGGATAATAAGCTTATTCTTGTGACGATGGGTTCCCCACAAAACATGGCCAGTGATTTGGATTGTCGGGAATTGCTAGAAAGCTTTCAAGACGCAGATGCGCTTAGGGCTTTAAACGGTGCGAGTTTTCTTATAGTAGAAAAGCCTATAAAGTTCGAAAACCTTGGTCCCAATAATGTAAATTGGGAATACATGATGATTGAGGAGAGCAAAGATGAGTAATGACAGTCCATTTTATGTGAAGAGCAGCAAGGGGGAATACATCCCCATCCAGTTTAAGGACATTGCCGCGAAAGAGTGGAGCAACAAGTTGGTGGTGGTGCGCGTGGGAAGCGATGAGTGTCCTGCTCCAGAATCAGAGATTGAGGCCACCTTCAAGGGGCTGAAGGGAGCAGATGCTTTAAGAAAGTTAGAAAATTGTAGCTTTTTAATAACAGCCCACACCCTCGATTTTGAGGCTCTTGGAGAGCTTAAGGAGCTTAGTGAGAAGTATATTGCCGTAAGGGTGACTACCGATGACGACCTATCTAAGCTCGGTTCCCTACAAAAAAGGGCAAAGGAGCAACTGCGCGGAAAGACAAAAGGAGTTGTGTTTCTTCCCACTCCTTTGACTGTCAGCGATTACAAAGAAGTGATGGAAGTAAAGCAGAGGTGCGACACCAGAAGAAACAGAAGAGGTAGATAAACTACTAATAATTTTGTATTTAGAAGAAAACTGAATATTGTGGAGGCTGTTCTATTTTGAAAACATTTTTGCTGGACACAAATGTTCTGCTTCACGACCCTTCCTGCCTGAAAGTCTTTGACGATAATGAAATCGTAATTCCACTGTCGGTTCTCGACGAATTGGATATGGCTAAAAATCGTGTTGACGAAACTGGGCGTAACGCCCGGTCAGCGGTGCGTCTACTGGATTCTCTGCGCAAAGAAGGTTCGCTTAGCGATGGAGTTAAGCTGGGGGAGACCACCATTAGAGTTGAGATAAACCACACTGGAAACATTCCCAATGGCTTATCAACTCAAAAAACCGACAACAAGGTTCTAAGCACGGCACTGGGTCTTAAAAAAGCAGGCAAGCAAGTAATCGTAGTATCCAAGGATATTAACCTTAGAGTTAAGTGTGATGTTCTTGGGGTGGAAGCGCAAGATTATGTTAAAGACAAGTTGGCCGAAGACGTTAACTTGGTCTATAGCGGAGTCGAGACTCTAGAGATTTCATCTCCGCTCATAGATGAGGTCTACAACAGTGGCTTTACTATTATTGAAGGATTACAGGCGTTTACAAACCAATTCTTCATATTGAAATCTAAAGAAAACGACAGTCATTCTGGTTTGGCCAGACATGTTGGAGGTGGAAAACTTCAAAAACCTAGGTGTGTGAGGGAGTTGATGGGTATAACTCCCCGTAATGTTGAGCAAAAGATGGCTGCGGATCTACTATTGGATCCCGAGGTCCGTCTCGTAACTCTTCTGGGTAAGGCAGGCAGCGGAAAGACCCTCATGGCTTCCGCAGCCGCTCTACATCAGGTTCTCAAAGACACGAAGACCTTTGATCGCCTATTGATATCTCGTCCAGTTCAGCCAATGGGAAGAGACGTTGGTTATCTGCCTGGAGATATTGAGGAAAAGCTAAGGCCCTGGATGCAGCCAATATACGACAACCTTGAGTTGCTCTTGGGCTCTAACTTTCATACTACGCAGTCATATGAAGGTCTTATACAAGTCGAGCCACTGACCTACATCCGTGGTCGTAGCATCCCGAGATCGTTTATGATTCTCGATGAGGCGCAGAATTTGAGCGCCACAGAGATTAAAACTATCATCACCCGCATGGGTGAGAATAGCAAGATCGTCATCACAGGCGATATTGAACAAATCGACAATCCTTATGTAGACTTTTCCGATAATGGTCTAACCCATGTAGTTGAAAAGTTTAAGGATTGCTCTATTGCTGGCCATGTAACCCTCCGAAAAGGTGAGCGTTCTAAGCTCGCCACGCTAGCAGCAGAGATCCTCTAAATCCTACCTCAAATATATCAATAATCTCACATTTATACCGAACATCTCTATCTAGGTGTTCGGTATATTTTTATTAGGGAGATTGTCGATATGACCGACCATGTATCCCCAAAGGAACAAAACTGATGGCACGTTTCCAAAATGGTTTACACTTCGGCCCCAGTTACGCTAAATCAGGCAAACAACTCTCAAGATGGATGTTTGAGTTTGCCACCCAAATTCTTGGGTGGGATGGCTATGATGATAATGATGTTGGGTGGACGAGTGTGCAGGGATCTGGAGTGGATGCTGCTACACACGTCAGCGATCCGTCAATTCTCGATTTTTCTGGATCGGCCTATACTTTGACGGCAGCAAATGTTGGGAGCATTGTAACAATGCTAGGCAACGCCGGCTGGTCTGATTCTGAAAAAGAAACCATCGGCATGTACAAAATCATTTATGTGGATGCTGCGACCGAGTATGCTTATCTTGATATTAAACGAGGTGTTCATGAAGATGGTTTGCCTCTCGGTAAAAGTAGCGTAGGCTGGCGCATTTGGGACGATACTGATACACCAGCCACCGGCACCTGGGGTGTTATTCGTTCGCAATATTTACATGCACCCGCTGAACCGAATATGGATGTTTTAATAACTGAAGGCAACGGAGATGATGATAACCCCTTTGTTGCGATTGGACCCTTTGGTACTTGGGATGGGGTTGGTAATAGTTGGGCTGACTCTAGGAATACAACCAACCGCACTCCGTATACGAGTGGTTCCACGGACAGATATATTTTTGCTTATGGTGATGAAACGGACAACGATCATTTTGTTGTTGGCGTGTATGATAGAACCATGAATAGACTGGTGTTGTACTATATCGGGGCGATAGATCCAACGGCGGGAACTTTAACAGACACCAACCCCGGTGTTATAGTGGCTGGTAGTAACTCTGACGATGAGCCTGCTCTTGGAAATGGCAACGATTCCGACATTGATATTGGCGGAAGAATGATGGCGTACAATGGCGGAGGGAACGATGTGGAAATAGCCCCGACCTATTTAATAGTTCCATCTGTGTGTCCCAGAGACGCTAACAGTATTTTTGACAACAATCTGATGTGGTCGTCATGGTCTGGCAGCAGATATAGGATAGAGATTATGTTACAGAGTCAGACAGCAGGGCACATGGAGGCTCGGGGTGTTCTAAAATCTTTGTGGATGGGTGGTGGGCTTTATTCAAATCTTATTCCGTTTGGAACAACTCCAGATTTTTTTCTCCATTTGAATGGCGGTCTATCCATGCCATGGAACGGAAGCGAAGTTCACGTTCAGTGGAATCGCTCTCCCTAAAAGGAGGTTGGTAGTGGCAAATCACTGGCTTCGAGAAATACAGCTTACGGCAGCTGCGCGTGGAGGCATTAGTTTCTACTCCAAGATGTTGTGTTGGTGGATGTACCATGTTCTTGGATATACGAATTTTGCTGAGAGCCTTGGCGGTGCTGGAAGCTATGATCCAACTGATTATACTGGGGTTACTTATGCCACTAGTGTTGGAAGTATCAATGTTTCTGGCACTGACGGATATTTCCGCGACGATACCAACAGCCCATTTACTGCTGGGGATGTAGGGAAGTGGATTCTTCTTGTAGATCCCACCAATGGAGAGAATAGTGGTTGGTATGAAGTTGATGGTTATGTCGATGCGGATCGTGTTTCTATCGATTTCAAATCTGCTCCCGGCGAATACCCAATACAGAATACTAACGATGACATGAGCTATTACATGATGGCGGTAGATAATAATATGCCTGACACACTTAACGATGAATGGCAGCTTCGCACACCACATGCTGATGCTTGGGAAATCAAGTTTATTCTCCAAGCCAACTATTATTTGCGATGTTTGGTTGCGCTGGATACCTTTGCTGTTGGTAACAAGATTCTCCAAATGTCAACTCCAGCGTATAAACATTTTGGTCAAAACTCCCAATCCGTTTCATCGGAGCTGTATTACTACGCCTATGGAACGGACGATGGAAGAAAATTGTGTATCCACATGTTTACAACAGATAGTGGAGGGAATAGTGGTCTCATGATGGCAAAGGTGCTGCCTTTTGAAACGGTGCCAGCACACACAGATGATGAGCTGTGGGTTCTTTTTGGACAGGAAACCGTTGGCGACGACTCTCACGAGGGATTTCAACGCTGGTATGGCGCTAGTGGCAACAGCTATTTGAACGGGTATGTTTGGAGAGAAGCTGATTCTTCTGTGAACTTCTGTCATGCCCTGGAGTGGTCACACTCGACTTATGATCTTGGTTTTACGTGGGTGGGTGGCATTGGCGAGCCAAATGCACGTACTGGTAAAAATGATTTAAAACCTGGCATGACATTCGTGATTGATCCATTCAACGATGCGCACAAATATGAGATTATGGGGGAATATGCCCCGTGTGAAATGGCACGCAGAAATTTCAACAAAATGACGACCATAAACGATGGCGGCACGAAAGACAAACTCCAAATCTATGATGGGTTTGTTATCCCATGGCCAGGCATAACTCCACAGTTCTCGCCAGCCCCATAATAAATGGCTTGGGATGCCGATTCACGGAATTATCAACCTGGGGATTGATATGACCGACTATTTGTCCCCAAAGGAGCAAAACTGATGGCACGTTTCCAAAATGGCTTACACTTTGGCCCTAGTGATTCTAAATCAGGCAAAAATTTTTCCAGATGGATGTTTGAGTTTGCCACTCAAATTCTTGGATGGGATGGCTATGATAATAACGATGCTGGGTGGACAAGTGTGCAGGGATCTGGAGCGGATGCTGCCACACATGCCAGCAACCCAGCAATTCTTGATTTCTCTGGGTCAGCTTATACTTTGACGGCGGCAGATACTGGGAGTATCGTGACGATGCTGGGCAATGCTGGCTGGTCTGCATCTGAAAAGGAGACCATCGGTATGTACAAAATTACCTATGTGGATGCTGTGACCGAGTATGCCTATCTTGATATCAAACGGGGTGTTCATGAAGATGGCCTACCTCTTAATAAAGGCAGCGTAAGTTTTCGCATTTGGGATGATACTGATGTACCAGCTAATAGCACTTGGGCTGTCATCCGCTCGCAATACCTACACGCGCCTGCTGAACCGAATATGGATGTCCTAATAACTGAAGGTGGCGGCGATCAGAGGAACCCCTATGTTGCTATTGGACCCTTCGGCACTTGGGACGGGGTTGCTAATGCCTGGGAAGATTCCAGGAACACAACTAATAAGACTACATCAACTGCTAATTCCACGAATAGGTATATTTTTGCTTATGGTGATGAAACGGATAATGACCACTTCGTTGTTGGTGTGTTTGACGATTCTGGGACCAATAATGAATTTCTTTTGTACTATATCGGGGCGATAGAGACGACGGCGGGAACTGCAATAGATACAAACCCTGGCGTTATAATAGCTGGCCAGAATGATGGTGCTTGGGAAGCTCTTGGATATGGTGCCGCATTTTCCAACATTGATGATGGTGGAAGAATGATGGCATACAATTCCGGAGCAAACGACGTGGAAGTGACTGCCTACTTGCTGGTTCCGTCTATACGTACGGGAAACAATACCAGCATTTTTGACGCAAATAACATGTGGTCGCAATGGTCTGGCGGCATCTATAGGATAGAGATCATGTTACAGAGTCGGGCAGCAGGACATATGGAGGCTCGGGGCGTTCCAAAGTCTTTATGGAATGGCGGGCGTTATGATAATCTTACTCCGTTCGGAACAACTCCAGATTTTTTCCTCCACTTGCAAGGTGGTATATCTATGCCATGGAATGGAAGCAGAGTCCACGTCCAGTGGAATCGTTAAAGGAGGCTAATAATGGCAAATCACTGGCTTAGAGAAATAAGGTTTTCGTCAGCTACGCGTGCAGGCATCAGTTTCTACTCTAAGATGTTGTGTTGGTGGATGTATCACGTTCTTGGATACACAAATTTTTCTGAGAGTCTTGGCGGCGGCGGCAGTTACGATCCAACTGACTATACTGGTGTCACTTATGCCACTGGAGTTGGCAGTATCAATGTTTCTGGAACTGATGGGTATTTCCGTGACGACACCAACAGTCCGTTTACTGCTGGGGATGTGGGGAAATGGATTCTCCTTGTAGACCCCAATAATGGAGAGAATAGTGGTTGGTATGCAATTGATGGTTATGTTGATGCGGATCGTGTTTCTATCGATTATAGATCTGGCGCTGCCGAATATCCAGTACAGAATACTGGCGATGATATGAGTTATTACATGATGGCGGAAGATAATAACACGCCCAATACGGTCAACGATGAGTGGCAACTGCGCACACCGCATGCTGACAGCTGGGAGATCAAGTTCATCATCATCGGCAACTATTATTTGCGGTGTATAGTTGCGCTGGACACCTTTGCTGTTGGCAATAAGATTCTCGAATTATCATCTGGAACTTGGAGACACAAACATTTTGGTCAAACTAACCAAGGCTTAGTGAGCGAGCTATATTACTACGCCTACGGAACAGACGATGGTAGTAAGTTGTGCATCTACCTGAACTCAACAAGCAGTACGGCGGGAGTAAATGGCCTCACGATGGCAAAGATGATCCCTTTTGAAACGGAACCGGCACATACGGATGATGAGTTGTGGGTTCTTGGTGGAACAGACCAGGCTCAAGCATGGAATGCCCAAGGATTTGAACGCAATATTGTCCAGAGTAAATATAACGGATTTGTCTGGAGAGAAGCTGATTCTTCTGTGAATGTCTGTTATGCTCTGGAATGGTCGTATAATGATTTTGGGAATGGTTTTACATATTGGACATCTAACGAGGCAAATGCACGCACGGGTAAAAATGATTTAAAGCCTGGCATAACACTTGTGATTGATCCATTCAACGCGGTGGACAAATATGAGATCATGGGGGAATATGCCCCGTTCGAAATGGTACGCAGGAATTTCAACAATATGCAGACCATAGATGATGTCGGTACGAAAGACAAACTCCACATTTATGATGGATTTGTCATCCCATGGCCAGGTGTGACTCCACAATTCCTGCCACTATAAGGAGGAGCAATAAATGGTTTGGGACGGATATGCCAGCCCTCGAAACTTTAGCCCAGGCGGCTGGGCTAGTGGCAATACTGTACAATCTGGCTTTGATGGCTATGCCGATCCCCGGAATTATCAACCGGGAGATTGGGCGGGTGGTAGTACAGTTTTGTTCGGTTTTGATGGCTACTCCGACCCAAGAACTGAAGCGCGTGATGAGGTTTTCGGCTGGTGGCTTGATCGCACCGCGCCTTATCTAGACAATCAAGATCCCCTTCCAAACGCCACAGGTGTTGCGATTGATAAGGTTGTCGAATTTGATTTGCTGGACATAAACAACAATATAGACTTAGCTACGGTGTCTATTGAGGTTGAAGGAGTCTTGGCATATCAGGGATCGACAGATACATTTGCTGCACCCTATAATGGTGGGAGTTCTTCCCGCACGCTTGTTGACCTAGGTCATCATTTCGCAATCCAGAAGACCTCAGACTGGGATTACTTTACCACTATTTCCGTAAGGGTTGTTGCTCATGATGGTTATGTTGATGCGCTAGATACAACTTACAGCTTTCGCGTTATAGATTATTTTGTACCAGAACTCAGAAACAGATTCCCTGCGTCAGGTGCTTCCAATGTTGATATAGGAACGCTCATCTCGGTCGATGTTATAGACGAATACTCTGGCATCGATCTCTCTACTCTTGATGCTTATGTTAGCGGCGCCGATGCTTACAGGGTTGGCTTGGGATTTGTTTCCCCGTATGACGGCCCTCTGTCATCCATAACCCCAACTACTGTTGATGGCTACGACGGATATCACATTGTTTTAGACAGAACAACAGTGCTTCCGTGGGGAAGCACAATAACGCCAAGAATTACAGTTGATGATTTTGATGGGCTCCATCTTGACGGATCGTGGAGCTTTGACACGTCGGCGGATGCTTACGCACCACAGATACTTAGAGAATATCCAGCCGATGGTAGCACACAGCCTGACACAGTTCGCATAGCTTTTGATGTTCTTGATGAATATGGCAACATTGATGGATCTGCCACCATCGTTGCATTGGATGGATATGTAATTTGGCAGAATGATGCACCTACTGATGGCTATCGTGGCTCAAGAACGGCTATAAGTAGTGGGAACTGGGATGGCTACAGATATGTGATGCTTCCTCCTGCTGATAGCACTTGGCCAGATGCGTATCTCACGGTGGGAGTATATGCTGAGGATTTATCTGGAAATTTTGTAGACGGGTATTGCTCGTTCACTTCCACTCCAGTTTCTGACGGAGCCCACTTTATAGGCTACCTCACTCCCGCAGCCAACAACGAGCTTTGGCACTGGGAAGAAGGTAGCGGTCTAGGACGCTTCCCTGTTGTACCGCCCGGCTTTACGTTTGGCGGGGTACACAATTTCGATTATCGCAACAGCAGCATGGATGACATTTGGATCGGTATGCTGACCAACTCGGGCAGCGACCGGTTCTCTATGATCCACTGGGATGGGTATTCATGGACAACCTATGACGCCACACCTTCGAATAATCGGGGCTATTGCGCCATTTCGAAGGTTCCAGGGGCAGACTATGTATTCATGTGTGGAGATGCCATTGGCTCTCCCAACACTTATATTTATAGATGGAATGGTGCTACGTTTGATGTTCTACAGGGACAGACTAATCGCGGCGGGCGAGACTGGCCACTAGCTATTAGTGCTGATGAGTGCTTGTTCGCTGTTACATGGAATACCGGAGCAGGAGCAGTACGGCTTCGGCGTTGGACCACTGGCGGAGGCTTTGAAGTTTATTCTGGCGGGGATTTACCTACCAGCGTATCCATGTATAACATCATCGAGTTTGATGGCGAAGCCTTTCTGATCGATGGTAATGGGGACATCTGGCGCGGGACCTGGAGTGGTGGTTTTGTGAAAGACAACACGACTGATGGCCCATTTTCTGTGGCCACTGTCGGAGACACCCGACCTTGTTTTGCTGTCAGCGCAGACGACTCTTTCTTATGTTATGCTGTTGGCCAGGATTTCTGGATTCGCAATGGACCAGATAGTTGGACCAACTTGGGTCCAACAGGCGTGGCGGGAACGACTGCCCAACCTGCTGCCGTTGACAGCCAGACCCTATGGGCAAGCGGCTCTAATACTTCTCGCATCTCCATAGATGGCGGAAGCACTTGGAATAATCTTGTTTCTGGAGGCTATGCTGCTCAGGGGTTTATTGCTCCAATATCTGATCCAAATAGAAGAATCGTGACCACATACGGGACCAAGGTGGCAGACTACACTCTTTGGACAAAGGGTGACTCTAAGTATGCCGCGTGGTGTAGATGGGCTGACAATTCCAGCAGAGGTCAAGATAAAGCCGATCCTGACGACCTTACCGTACTTGCGACCAACTATAGTGACATTCAAGGTTTTAGTAGCGGTGAGGTAGTTCTCAGCATTTCTTCTGGTGGAACCGGAGGTACTCCAGCAGATATAGCTTGGCACTATGATCCTACCAGCGACTCGTGGACAGCCCACAAATTAAGCAACCCAGCAAGAATTGAGCGTTTGTATGGGACAGATTATGTAGCGGAAAGAATCCATGGCGTTGGTGAAGATGGCACCAACATCTATTATTTCCGCTGGAACGGCTCTGCTTGGACAGCCTCACTGATTCCTGGCAGCACTGGTGGTTATGAACTCAACATTAGCGCCAGTAGAGATGGACAGGACATTTGGATCACTAGCAGCAACAGTCAGCTGTGGCACAGCGACGATGGCGGCACTTCGTGGGTTAATCGCTTCGCAGCAGCGGCAGCGTTGCATGGGTCATCGAAGCAGCTTGTCATATCGCTAAGTGTCGTTGGCACAGACAAGCTATACACACTCGACGGCAGCCTCAACTTGGTTGAGTTCAGTCCGCAGATTAACACGGGCACCTATGACGCCGTGGCCGGGATCTGGGGCGATGCCAATAGCCGTCTGATTATGGGTGCCAGGCAGGCAGCGGGAACCACGCAAAAGTTCCTGCATCTTGAAGGTGGGGTTTGGGTAGACAAGGGGCCGTGTAACTTTACTGGCGGCAACAAGGCGGATCGAATTCATGGCTACGATTACAACAACGTCTATGCGCTGTCCTGGAACAGCGACCCGGTACTGAAACAATGGAATGGCTCAACCTGGGTAACGGATGCCACCCTTGCTCCAGTTGGCAATCTTCTCTTTGATGTCTACGTCTATGGACCCAACATCGAAGATGTGGTGGTGGGCGGAAACCAGTATATCGGCTTCCGTGACAACAGTCCACGGGGGGCTGGAGTCTGGACCAATCAGTGGGCTCAACTGGTGGCCGATGTTGCTCCAACAGTTGTTACCGGATCATACGTGGGTGCGATTCACGCTATATCTGCTAATGAAATCTACGTCTGGTTGTACTATGCCACCTCTGTATCAGGTGGGCGTTTGTGCAAATGGGATGGCGTCTCGTGGTCATACATTGGCCCATTCGAATGGCCATACGCCGGTCCTGCGAGGAGTTCGGCAACGGCGGCGAACAAGCAGTGGTATAGCTCGGGATATGGCGGAGCGGCTGGGGCGCAATTTTTCGATGGAGCCACGGTCACGCGGCAGGACGCAGTGCCCTTCAATCTATTCGGTGGTGACATCTGGATGTTCAACGACGAGGTAGGCTACGTGGCCTACTCCGAGTCGGGCACTTTTGAGTTTATTGTCCGGCGCACCGCCGACGGTGCGAGCTGGTCAGAGATCGTTAGGGATAGTAGCTGGACCGGCGGTTCCCAGAATGTATACCTGGGGGCACTGACGGGGCCTGCGAATCTGGCCAAGGATGTGATAACCACCAATGAAGGCGCGTGGGTCGCGCTCCAGGGTCTCGGTGGCACGATGCTGTTCTCCAAGTTTGAGGGCGGGTCATGGAGTGTCGCTGCACCTGATATTAGCGAAGCTGCTGGAGATCGATCTTTGTTTAGAGATGGCTCTGGGGACTGGTGGGTGTTTACGGCAGATGACCTTGCATCCGATGCCAGCGTATACGAGCTGGTTACTGGCTCCTGGTCGCTACAACAAAAGCTGGGCGACACTCTTACGCCCACAGGGATTAGCGCTTTCAATGATAGTGCCGTAATGGCGGTGTCGGCTGAGAGCAATAATAGATTGTGGGATGACATCGCAGCAAGTGGTCTTGGCTGGCTTGAGGGGATTACTGGAACTAACTGGCTTCCCACTACCCAAACTTGGGTGGGCATCTCGAAAATAGGTGACGCTGATGTAACCTCTCCAGTTTTATCGAACCAAAATCCAGCGCCGGATCAAACAGGCGTGATAATAGAAACCAATATATCTCTGGATATTACAGATGATGATAGCGGACTCGACGCTTACTCTGTTATATTAGCCATTGACGGACACACGGCTTGGGAGATGGAGATGGCGCAGCCTGGATTTTCTGTTGGTACTTTCGCTATAGCGGATGGATATAGATATGTGATAAACCCTGATGCTGATTTTTCCACGTATTCTTATGTTGTGGTTGAAGTAGATGCGTATGATTTTGCTGGGAATTACCTTGACGCATATTATAGCTTTCTGACGATAGATACAGACCCTCCAGAAATTGCCAATGAGTTTCCGCCCGATGGAGCGAGCGGCGTCAATCCAAACACGCTGTTGAGTGTTGACATATTTAGCAAGGGAATAGGTGTAGATTTTAGCACAATAAATGCCTATGTGGATGGTCAATTGGCTTACAATGGATCATTTATAGCTCCGTTTAATGGCGTGTCTTCGGACATCACGCCAACTGTGGTTGACGGCTACGATGCCTACAATTTAATCATAGATAAAACTGCGCCCTATCATTCTGGAGATTCAGTAACTACAAGAATAGACGCTCTTAACAAGGATGGTTATTAATCAATGGGAACAATAGGAACTTGGACGTTCGGCGTCATAGATTATGTTGGGCCATTCTTGAGGAATGCGGATCCTGTAGGCACCGTAGATCCTGCCACTCTGACCAGCGTGGACGTGTTGGATGACTACTCTGCTATTAATCTGTCCACCTTAGACGCCTATGTGAACGGCATTCAGGCTTTTAGTGGCCCCAGCACTTTTATAGCCCCGTTTAATGGCGCCGGCTCTTCCATCACTCCGACCACTGTAGATGGTTATGACGGATATCATTTGGTGCTGGACAACACCGGTCTCTATCCCCAAAGCAGCACGCAAGTTGTAGCTATTGTTGTGAGCGACAATTATGGTAATACCCTAAACGGCTTGGTAGATCCGGCTGGCGATTACGAATTTGAGATTTATACTGGAATCGCCTCAATAACAGTTGATCCTTATGAAGTGACGGTTGATATTAAGTTCGGGCGCCCGATGACGATAGATAGTGCGCTTACCAGTCCTACGAGCTACCAGTTTGATAAAGGGATGTATTGCAGGTTGGTAGATATTGTAGATTCTGATAATGTTAGGCTATGGGTTGAGCTTTTCCAAGAGCAGTCGTCATTCACCTTGACATTATCAGACAGCATACGAGACGCAGATGGCTACGGCATACCGGCTTCCTTTAGAACTGCCACACTATCACCATTCTACTCAACTGCCACAATGAGCAATTATAACGGCAGGGTGAGAAGTTGGCATGAGAGCAGATTGGTTACCTCCGACAGCCAAAGAATATATCTAAGCGGCACTAGGGGCATAGATGTATTCAGAAGAGTTAATGTATCTACTCCCGCAAGATGGGCACAAATACTTGATGCTTATGGAATAAATGCCATGTTTGTGGCCAACTTCCCTAACGACTTGGTAATCACGGACACAGACCCACCATATCTTACAGGCCAGTCGCCCCTGCCTGGCGGAACAGCCAGCCCGTCAGATTCCATAGCGTTCACGGTTGCCGATCTCATCACTTCTGTGGAACCTACTTCGGTTACTGTTTATGTTGATGGCATAGTCGTTTTTGCTGGAGGCTTCGGTGGATGGCAAAGTGGATATTCAGGAACTGCTGCGGTTGGTTATCAGCAGGTTTCGTTCGTGATTGAGCCTCCTAGTCCCCTTGTGCTAGGTTCAACAGTTTCTGTAAGGGTGGTCGCTAGCGACCTGTTAGGAAACGAGTTGAATACCATGTATACTTTTAGCGTCAGTGCTTCTTTAGCATTTGGTTTTATGCCATTTGGCTTCGGCGGATTCGGAGGGGTATAATGGTCTACCAAGAATTTGTGCCATACATTATGACAATGGAAAAACTGGAGGAAATTTTTTATGGTTACACGTTTTGCGACCGTGGATATTGAGGAGGGTTATGGCACTGGCTACAATCAGGCTTGGGACGGATACACTTTTCAGTCTCCCTATAATAATGGATCCTTTGTTATTTACAGCAATGCTGATAGTTATGATGGATATAATTTTGTTATCAGGAAAGCTGGAGAGCTTGATTTGGGTAGAGTCACTGTCGATGTTGATTTGTTAGAAGGCTACCAAGATATTATTTATAATCTATTTCCTCCTGCCGGCACTGTAGATAGACCCCGCGATACAGAGATTAGGTTCAGGATAATAAATGAAGATATAGTTCCATCAGAGCCATTCCTCTTTGAAGGTATTGGAGGATTCCCAGGCACTTTTAAATTGTATGCATACACAATACAAACTGGAAGCAATATTCAAATTTATGAATCATCTAATGATGGAGCTACTTGGAGTTTACATTCAACACTTGCCGCTGGCATAGCTGAGAGTCGTGCCGGTCAAGGTTTTAGGCGTTTACACGGAAACAATTCAAATTATATGTTTGCTGCTGCTCAAGAGAAGGGGGTATACAAGTGGAATGGAACTAATTGGACACAGGTGATTGTTCCTGGGGCTGGTGGAGTACCTGCTGGCACCAGGTTTCTTTCTGTCTATGCTTATGGTCAATACGTAGCTGCAGTTGGCCATACTTTTGCTGGAACGTGTTGTTCTATGTTTTCGCCAGACTATGGTGCTAGTTGGTCAGATATATCTGCAAATCTTAATGCGGGGATACCGGCTGGAGACCAGCGAGGGGTGCCAAGAAATGGAACTCCTATAACCAAGTTAAGTTCGGTGGCTATAAATTGGGATCGTGACGGATATAATGTTTGTGTTGCTGGTTCTGATTCTGGCGGCGGAATTGTTGGAGTCTGGTCCCAGACTTTTACGCCAGGGTTTGGGCAATGGACTGTTTACGGCTTTGATGATGGAGGAGATGGACATGCCATTTGGGCGGCTCCATATGAATGGATTGCCACTGGTACTACTGTTGGAGGCGTGGCACAAGTATGGCGATACGGGGCGCCACCTGTCAATTTAGGAACCACATTATCATCGCCACAGGCTTCGTATACAAGCATTACTGGCGAAGAAAATTTTAATGACGTATGGATTGGATCACCAAACGGCAATATTGTAAGTCGTTATGATGGTTCTAGTTGGACGAATATAACCATTTCTGGTGGTATAGATCAAATTTATACTCTATTTGGTGAGCCAAACTATCTTACTGCAAGGCAGCTTTGGTTTGCTGGTTCTGATTCTGGAGACATAAGCACATGTGTTCAGTCTAATAGGCCCCCTGATACCGCGTGGTTAAATAGAAATATTGGAATTTCTAATCCAAGAATATGTATTGGTTTGTTTGGAACATATCAGTAAAGGAGAATTAAAAAATGGCTACACTTTGGGCATATATTGAAGCCAAATCTGGCACTAGTTGGCTTCCACAGGTATATAGATCAGATGATGATGGAGCCACCTGGAATTTCGAGAATTTCTTTGACACATGGAGTACCGGTTCCGTTTGGGGGTTCATCAATCATGGGGATCGTCGTTTCCATGGTCTGTCGGCCTCTAATATGTATATCGCTGCACAGAACCGAGGTTTGTTTCATAGAACCTCGGAGGGCGGTGCTTTCAATATAGAGCTGGATCCTGGAGTCGGGGGTATTCCTTCCAATACTAGGTTCTTCACGGTATTCGCTGTAGCCTCGGATGATGTTTGGGTTGGTAGTGGGTATGGAGCTTATTTATTGTGGCATTGGAATGGAGCTACTTGGACTAACGAAAGCGCCTCAATACTAGCGCTTGATCCTCAGATCTACGCCGTCTACTCTATTTGGGCTAGCGGCCCCAATGATGTTTGGGCTGTAGGTGAAACGAATGCTGCAATTGGTTGCTTTGTACATCACTACAACGGAGCGGCTTGGACTGATAGAACGCCGCCTACTGGATCTCCGCCGGGCGGCAATGAATGGCTCAATACTGTGTTCGGGTTCGGACCTAATGATGTTTGGATTGGTGGTAATCTGGAATCCGGTCCACAAGCCAGCATACAACAATGGACGGGGGCCGGCTGGGTAGATAGATCCGATGCCGTTATTGACAGTTTCGAAAGCATTATGCACTTGGGCGGCACCAGCTCTAATGATCTATGGGCTGTTAGCTCATATTCTCCACCAATACCAGGAAGCATGGCACACTGGAACGGATCGGCTTGGACCATTGTTTCGCCATCGGTAGGGCCAGACCTTTTTGACGGCGGAATTCTTCAATTGGGCAGCGGCGCTAACAATTTGTGGGCTTTTGGTGAACACTTTTCCCAAACGGCTAATATAATCCAATCAGCACAACCGCCGCTTACAAGTTGGACAAACCGTAATTTTACCAAGTGGGACTATGTAACAGTTTTTGGAATGTTTGGAGAAATTACTCCATTCCCTGCAGCAGACATAAAGATAAACTGGCGCAAAGACATGAATGTGCCTTCCATTCCAGGAAATTTTTATTCACAGATGCGTGGGATATCTTACGATCCTGTAAAACAAAAAGCTTATATGTGGATATCTGGGGGCAACTCTCTTGAGTTTTATACAACGGACGGATATGGCTGGCTTTATGAAACTTCGCAAGGCAGCAGGCCTCCATACGCGAATGCCGATCCAACCAGATCATTCGTTTCTGGTGGCCATTGTATGGTTTATGATTCTGTGCGCAATGTACATGTATTATATGGCGGAAGATCGCAAGCGACTATCGACGACGATGACGGTCGTATTTTTGAACTTGATACCTCGACCAATCCGCCCACATGGACCAGGAAAGGCGGTTTTGGTTTCGGAGGCACACATCCTGGGAGGCAGTGGCATTTCTGCATGGCTTTTGATGGCTCGGTAACAGTTATTGTGTGTCCAACTGGTTATGGAAGTGGAACTGGAGGTGGAGTATATACATGGGATGGCACCAGTTGGAGTTTTGTTAATTCATCGCCATCGTTTGAGTCTGCCTCAATGGCCTACGACGAGTCCGCTGGCAATATAGTTTTGTTTGGAACAGATGGCACCACCTGGACGGGTAATGGAGCTGGTTTTACACAACAATCACCGTCAACTTCTCCTCCAGCCAGGCAGTATGCCGACATGGCCTACCATTCTGGAGTTGGCGGTGTAATTATGTTTGGCGGATGCGAGCAGATTACCGGTGATAAATTTCCGCTGGCAGATTGTTGGAGATGGGATGGAGGAGTTGGCGAATGGTATAGAGTTTGGCATCGAACAGAATTGGATCCAAACGTTGCTATATGCGGACATAGAATGGTCTGGATCCCAGTTTCTTCCAAGATTATTTCATATGGTGGTGAAGTGGATAGAGGCTATTAATATAGGAGTTTTATATGACGATCTATGGTTCTGAGTACACACTTGAGTGGACAAATGAGGGTGAAGAAAGTCCAAATCAAGATTGGTTTAAATTTAGTTCTGGCACTAATTTATATACTATTGAAACCGGAGTGGCAGGGCCAAACCTGCTTTCTGATCCATATGGCGTTGCTGCGTATGATTCCAATAGAAATGTAATAGTTTATGTGAATGGTGGTTTTTACGACGAATTGGGCACATGGGAATTAGATTTGGACACCAACACTTGGTCAAATGTAACGCACGCACCTAGTCAGCCTTCCTGGTCTGGAGATTCTACATATCCAGGCCATTGGGCAGCTATGACATTTGACTCTACTAATAATCAAATGATTTTGATAACCATGGCACTCTGGAAGGATGCCACCATCTATACGTGGGATGGTGTATCTGGGCAATGGAGTTCGCACTCGCCAGGAACTTGGTTTGGATATCCTATATCAGGATATTGGCCAGATTTAGAATGGGATTCTTCTAGAGATAAACTTTGGGTTTTTTTTAGATGGGGTGGCATGCCAATGATGATAGCATGTCTGGTTGATCCATCTGACTGGAGTACAACATATGTTTGGTCCGACAAGAGTTGGGAGTATGCCTGTGCGACGAATACGATTAATTGGGAAGGCTCGCGGGCTTTTATATATTTCGGTGGCATTGAGGTAGAAGGAAGAACAGGTTGGGGCGAATATGGTGGTGACATCTCACCCTATACATTTTTAAATGATACTTATGCCATTGTAGAAACCAGCCCCGGATCCTATTCGCGCAGGACACTTACCAATATAAATAGTCCACCTTCTCAGCGAGGATACGTGGACTGTGTTGTTGATGATGATAATAATAAAATATATATAGTGGGAGGGCTGCATGGAGATCCTTTCCACCCAATTCCGAGAGCGGACACTTGGGAAGGAGTTGTTAATTCTTCTGCAGAAACTATAACGTGGACAAATTTAGGAGTAGCACCGCCCAGCAGTTTGGGGTGGGGCACTCATATAACTGCCCGATAAGGAGAAAAAGTATGGGAGAACTTATTTTTATTCTCGGTTGTAACAGGTCGGGTACAACTTTGTTACAAAACTTGTTTCGTTGTGCCAAGGATACTAAAGTGATAATGGGGGAAATACCACCACCTATTTTATTTCGCGTAGAACAATACTACGATGATCCCAAGCTTTCCTTTGTTGGCAAGCGGTGTGGCGCCCCTCATATATGGGGCGCCTCTATGAGTGGAATTGATGCCGCCCTTATCAACTCTGAGAGAGTGCTGTCTGGTGAATCAATTTTTGAAGGTCGCGAAGAAATAATTCCTTGGGTAGAGTGGATGGCTAATTGGCAAAGAATTTGGCATATTCATATCCGCCGCGATCCCAGAGATTCCATGACATCGAGGATGCAAAAATCAAACAGATATGTGGGTCTGCCGTATATGTGGAAAAATGCTGAAGCGATTTACAAAAGACTTTATGAAATACACCCCGATAGAACCTTGCTAGTAAAGTATGAGGAGCTAGTGTCCCAACCAAATGAGGTTATGGAAAATCTTTTTGAGACTATTGGTTTAGAAAAGGGGATGGAAGATGTCAATGATTGGCCCAACACTCTTACTGAAAAAGAGCTGCGTCATCGATCCATGCGTTGGCTGAAGGGGCCAAGACCAGTTGACAGAGATTCTGTTGGTCAGTGGAAATATCACAAAACACGAATATTGGGCCTTATAAAATCTGACCCAGATTTTGCAGATCTGGTTGTGGAGGCTGGATACGACGAGAAAGGTTGGGAGAAAAATCTCTAACGGAGCAAAATTATAAATGCCTAGCTGGTTTTTTGATACGGGTAATCCGCCATTTTTAAGAAATGAGTTCCCTGCGCCAGGAGCGTCGAGAGTTTCTACAAGTGTGCTCATATCTGTTGATGTTCTGGACGCCGAGACCTTTGTGGATCTCTCTACTCTTAGAGTTTGGGTGGATGGAGCCGATGCATATAATGGCAGTTTCGTAGCGCCCTTCAATGGCCCCTCTTCTGCGATTACCCCTACCATCGTAGACGGTTACGATGGGTATCATATTGTAGTAGATAAGACAGTTCCTTACGGAAACGAAGAAATAACAGTTAGGGTAGTCGCTGATGACTATGGTGGAAATACCCTGGATGATAGTTGGACTTTTTCAACTGGCGAAATCACATTTTTAGTTGAGTATATGGACACCAACATCTTTAACGCCGAGATGACCTTAACAATAAATTCCTTGGATGAGAGCCCAGAACTTTGTTATAATGGTGATGTTGCAACAACCTCAACATGGGATTCATATATGGGGTGGGGTGCGCCGTTAGAAGCTGCTGGCAGCGTCCCCGATGTAACGGCTGGTAGGAACACCCCGTTGCTTGGCACTACGGACAAAAGTGTTCTTTTCAATAACGGCATATATTTCTGGGATTCTTTGGGAAATGTAACCGGCGATATGACATCTGAAGATTTTGTTTTAAGTGCCATGATTAAGACTCCAGATTATCTAACTCCTGGGAATATTGCGTCCAAAGGAAATGCTGATGGCGGCTGGATACTGAGATTCACTAGTTTTCCACAAACAGCAGCGCTTACTTTGTATGGAACACTTGGATCAACCACGATTTATACTGGAGAGTTGAAGCCAAACACTTGGTATTACATATCCTTCTACGTTGATAGGGGAGGGAACGCTTACGCTTTCGTTGATGGTAAGTTCAGCACAGTAACAGAGATCATTGGGCTTGGGTCTTTGACGAATTCCCAGCGCTTTGCGATTGGGAATTCTGGTGGCAGCTTTGAAGTCGCTTTGGTCTGCCTGTGGAATAGAACATCTTGGTTCACTGACGCCAACGCTGGTGAGATAATTGCAACCGAGGGTCAAAGGTTTAGGGAAATTACCAAGACACACCCAGTAATTGCGGGAACTTACACGCCAGAATTACACACCAGGGCGTCTGTAGCTTATCTTGATAAAGTGGAGTCAACTGGATATAGGAAATACTACCGTGTAGGAGAAGACTGGTTTAGAACCTGCCGCAGATACAACGGCTCCGGGGTTGCAACTGAAGACGGGCTATTGGTTGAAAGAAGGTTTTATAATCAAGTTGTCAACCCAGAAAATTTTGATGCTTGGACAAACATACGAATGTCGGTTTCTCCTAACGCAACTTACGCTCCAGACAACATGCTGACTGCTGACAGGCTAAGAGAAAATTCTGCATATGGGATCCATTTCGTCCAGAGCGACATTGCTGTTGATGCCAGAGATTCCGAATACTATGTGGCTTCCGTATTTGCCAAGGCTGTAGATAGAGCCTGGATACGCTTAGAGGTGCTTAGCAGCCTTAATCGCATTTATCGCTCTTGCTACTTCAACGTTGGGAGTGGTGTAAAGGGAACTGCTGTTAATGTGAAAGAAGCTGGAATCGAAGACTGGAAGGAAGGTTGGTATAGATGCTGGTTTTCTTGGAAGGCTGGTCCTTTTGAGGAAACGATTCCTTGGTTTCCAGACAAAATAAGAATCTATTCCGCTACTCAAGACGGAGTGGTTTTATATACTGGAACCAATATGTATACCACTGATGTGGCGATGGCGCAAGTTGAATCTGATACTTGCTACCCGTCTAACTTTACTCCGGAAAATGGCATCAGTGGAGTTGTCAAGGCAGTTGACAATTTGTCATATTTTGCGACAGACAACATATACGATGGCTACGGTGTAATTGAGGCTTACGGTATGATTCCAGAGCACGATTTGGTGGCCTACGACAGAACTATTATGGGCATAAGTAATGGTCAAGATAAGTTTCAAAGAATTCAGGTATATGTGGATCCCGTCGGTGATAAGGGAGAGGCAGTGGTAATCGACAGAATTTATCCATTGGTTGTTCCGGTGGCGGGAACTGCTGATATAGTGGACGGATATGAGCACAAACTAAGGTTTGACTACCAAGACAACAACTACGCGATTTTTGTTGATGACGTTGCTGGAAGCACTGGGACAGCTGAAACGGTGCCGAGAGCCGTCGATAGAATTACTATCGGAAGATCTCCTGGCGCACCCGTGACCCCAGACACTTCTGATTCTATGCTGATAAGAAGAGTAAAGATTCGCAGATAAGGAGCACAAACCAAATGGCAGTTAATGCACTATATTTTTCAGACGGATATGGAATTAAAAAGATAGATTTAGCCGATCTGGTCGGTGAGAGTCAAAGTGTGGTCTCGACCATACTGGATACGACTACTGTTCCGCCCATTCCGTCCGATAGTGTCTCTCATATATCCGGCAATGCCGTGGGCTCCGATGATTTCTTGGCAGCTTCCTTTGATGATTATGGTGGCCCTTCGCATGGTGCTGTGGTAATTAAGAACGACACGGCGAGTGTTGAACAGTATGCGGATGGCTATAGCTGCAACAAGCCGGGGCTAAGTGATAAAGGGATCTTGTATGTAATAAACGAGACATTGAACCGAGTTGAAGTATATTATGGTGCTCACTTCAGGGGAGACACCACTAGGGCTCCTGATTTTATATACAACACTACCTCCACCCCCGCTCTTTTCCCAGGACAGATTCTCAGTCTTGAGGTAATTGATGCCGCTTCGCTGCGGCTCAGTGGAGGTGCTAGGCTTTTCGTGGGAACCAGCCTGGGCATGACGAGAATAGAAACATACGATTCGCAAACTGTAGATGGATATAGTGATGGCTTGGACGGCTACGGACTGGCCATTGACTACGGCATCGTTGGCAGCGGCGCTACGAACGAGGTGATCGGTGGCACGGCGCCCCAGGTTGTTGCCGTTGCGTTCAACGAAGAAAAGTCGATAATTTTGGTTTGCACCAATGATAGTAGTAATAACGGTGGAGTCACGGAGATCACGCTTGCAGGAAACGCGCAAATTCTTTTCCTGAATGAGGCGACCGGGCTCCTGCCGTCCAATGATGTAAGAGATATAGATGGAGGAAATTAATGAAAGATTTAGGAAAACTTACGCTTACAGAACTATTGCTCGCGAGACAGTATTTGGTGTTTTATTCTAATGTGACCAACATTGATAGTGTTCATGTTAGAGGCGCACATGCCACGCTCGCGGCGGTGGATAAAGAAGTCTGGTCGAGATTAATCTCAAACGAAACTCCCTGGGGGAAAGTAAAACCAAGGAGTTTATCTTTTGAGGATGAAGAATTTGACAAAACATTGGAAGACTTAAGTGCTGGGAAATTTGATGAAGGAGAACAGTAAAATGATGAGCGAAGCCGACCTTCTAATGAAGGAAATTCTAACGGAAAAATTCGATCTGGAAAAACAAGGCAAAAAGCCAAGAATAGTCCTACTAGGAAAAAAAGAGCGCAAACTTTTAGAAAACGGCTGGATAGAATCTATAAGAGAGCTTCCCTGGGGAGACTCACTTATGTACGAGTTGGAAATGCGCGAAAACAAAAATGACGTGTTTCTGGGAGACGGAAGTATTTTTGATTTGTGGGTAATTGAAGTTGACACAGTTGAAGGTTTTAAGGTGTATTAATGATAGTGTATTTAAAGACGGAAGAAGAAATTGAGGGTTTTAAAAAGGCTGGTGAAATCGCTGGTCTTATTTTGCACGAGCTACTACAAGCTGCCAAACCAGGCATGACCACGCTGGAACTTGATGCAATGGCTAGAGAAAAGTGCAAAGAGCATGGTGTCGAGCCAACTTTTCTTGGCCACGAGGGTTTTCCGGCAGCCATTTGTGCTTCCAACAACGAAGTTATAGTCCATGGTTGCCCCAACGACGAGAAACTCAAAGAGGGTGACGCATTAGGGATAGATCTCGGCGTAACCCTTAATGGTTTCATTGGAGATACGGCTGAGACTATAATAGTTGGCGGGAAAGGAGATCCAAATGTCGAGCTTCTCATTAGCGACTGCCGCAAAGCTTTGAAGAGTGCTATAGAAAAAGCGGTGCCCGGAAACAAGTTAAACGACATAAGTGAAGTTATACACAAAGGCAGCAAAGATTTCAAGGTCATAACTGACTACGGCGGCCACGGGATAGATAGGAATAGCATGCACGCAACGCCGTTTGTCCCAAATAAGCCAGATCAACACGGCGATTTCTCACTGAGGCCTGGCATGGTAATAGCGCTGGAGCCCATGTATGCTATAGGAGAGCCAGCGACTTCGGTTGCTGATGATGAGTGGTCCGTGGCTGTAAGCGGCAAGTCAGCACACTGCGAGCACACGGTTTTGGTCACTGAGAGTGGCCCATTGGTATTAACAGATAGGAGTAAGTATGAGTAAGGGTCTATTCATTACACTTGAGGGCGGGGAAGGTTGTGGGAAGACCACCCAGGCTGATAAGCTTTGTGAGTGGATGAAGAATAGAAAGATTTCGTATATTCGCACAAAGGAACCAGGTAGTTCGTTCATAAGAGAGTGTGTTAAGATAAGAAATCTATTGTTGGATGCGGAGAATGACATTGTTCCCCTGTCCGAACTTTTTCTTTTTCTGGCTGATAGGGCTCAGCACGTTGAGCGGCTCATCAGGCCAGAGTTGGAGAAAGGAAACCATGTTATATGCGACAGGTATGCTGATTCTACAAGAGTATATCAGTGCGCTAGAGGGCTAAGCAGGTGCAAGATTGATGTTCTTATTGATTTTGCCACAAGCAACCTGGTCCCCGATCTTACCTTCATTCTTGATATTCCTGTAGATGTTGGATTAGAAAGAGCCAAGGCCAAGAGCAATGGCGCAGGTGATAGAATAGAACAGGCGGAGGTTAAGTTTCATGAAGACGTGCGACACGGCTTTCTAAAACTGGCTGAGAGCATCCAAGAGGAGCACCGATTCCAGATAGTTAATGCCGCTCCGCCTAAGACCATCGAAGAAATCCATGAAGAGATTACCAAGCATCTGTCTAAAAAGCTGTGGATAAGTGGCGTAACAGGAGAGAAAGATGGCTAATACCAGTATCGTTGCGTGCGGACAAAAATTCGACATCGGGACAAGAGTGGTGTTGTGGGATGAAATCAATGGGCTTAATGGCTATGACACTTCGGAGCATGTGACCGAGTATGAGGACAGGAAGACGGGCAAAACCCAGAGGATAGTTGTAAAGGGTAAGAGATACAGCAAAAGAAACAAACTGCTTACAATTAAGAAACTGCCTCAGTTGCAGAAGAAAATCACGCAGTTCTTTCTACATCACTCTGGTCTATATCATGCCAGAGATACTTTCAATGTCCTCCACAACCAGCGCCGCCTATCTGTTCATTTTATCCTGGATGACAACGGGGTGCTCTACCAAACGCTAGACCTAAAAGAGAAGGCATGGCACGGCGGAGGGAACAATCCAATGTCGGTAGGGATAGAGATAGACTCTAGGGCTCACGCTGGAAAGCGCCCAGACGCCTATGACAAGGCACATCAAAAGAAATATAAAGTTGGGCCAAGAGAGATCAGGAGAGATAAGGTTCAAGGAATGTGGATTAATGGATTTGAGTATAATGACGCCCAATATGCGACACTTATTAGATTGGGTATTGCATTAGTAGAGGTGTTCCCCAACATCAAACTCGATTTCCCGCGTGCTAAAAATGGTTTAATAGCTCAGTCAGTTTTGGCTAAACCAAAAGCCTACAAAGGGATTATTTGTCATTATAACTCGAACAAGGGGAAAATTGATCCAATATCCTTTGATCACTACAGGTTTTTAAATGGGGTAGAGATTAAAATGCCCAATTACCCAAGATGTTTTAGGGAGTTTAACGATTGGGAAAGGCGCCAATGGACGCTGCTGAAGTTGGAATACGAATGTGGTTCGCTGGATGGTAAATTTGGCCCCAAAACTGAGAGGGCTTTGAAGCAATTTCAAGCGGACTACGGATTGAAAGCAGATGGCGTTTGGGGTAGGAATACCCACAAGGCGCTGGAGGGCGCACTCAACGAGAAAGAGAGAAGATAAATGGAAGATATTTATATGGAAGAAGCTAAGATGAAGCGGGAGTACTGCGGTAGGAGTATCGAGGTACTGGATCAAGGTTTTGTAAGACTTGTAGATTTCTTTGGTAACGACACCTCTATCGTCCAGGCAGCCCGCGTGAGATTCAATAAGGGATCCAAGGGCGCAGAGAAGGATAGAGAACTTCTCAGGTATTTGATGCGACACAGGCATACATCTCCATTCGAGATGGTGGAGTTCAAGTTCCATTGCAAAATGCCGATCTTTGTGGCCAGACAGTGGGTTCGCCATAGAACAGCCAGTCTCAACGAGCAGAGTGGTAGGTATTCTAAGTTGAACAACGGAGCCTATCTACCTAATCACATTAGGGTTCAGGACAAGTTCAACAAGCAGGGAAGCACAGGCAAACTTAGTAACGAGGAAGAAGTAATCGGCATTATTGAAGCTGGCCAGAACGCGGCCTTCACCGACTACGATAGTATGCTGGCGCAGGGGACAGCTAAAGAGATGGCACGAATCAATCTTCCGCTTTCTTCGTATACTCAGTGGTATTGGAAAATGGATCTCCACAATCTCTTTCATTTTCTAGGGCTTAGGCTTCATCCGCATGCGCAGTGGGAAATGAGACAATATGCCGAGGCCATCTTTGAGTTAATTAAGCCTGTGGTTCCAGTGGCTTGTGAGGCGTTCCAGGATTACAGGCTGGGTTCTTGCACTTTCACGACAAAAGAGATGCAAGTAATTAGAACCTTTCTAAATTCTGTCGGCGGACTAAAGAAAGCTGCTGAAGAATCGGGGTTCGAGGGCTTGGAACTCAAGGAGTTTATTGATAAAATAAGTGGCTAAGTGATGTCGATATTATCTAGTCGGCAGTAATTACTATATGTATGAGGAGGTTAGGGTGCTTCAAGAGTTTATAGATTGTTTTCAGGGATACAAGATTGGAGACAAAATTAGTGTGAGAGATGTGTGTCTCCCACCGTTTGACGACGACCATGTGCCCGCCACTAGTGATATTGTCGAGTGGGTTAATCGCTACGGCAATTGTTTTGAAATAACCAATATCCAGCAACTTGAGAAAGACAATGCTGTTTTTAGCTTACACGAGGTAAGGGGTGTGCTTGATTTCTGGCAAATAGAGCCCTTTGTAGAATGCTTGAGGGTAGTTAATTTTTGAGGAGAACATGGAACCATTGGTAATTGATTTAGGAGGCTTGGGCAGTATCAGATTGGATTTGGAGAGCGGGTTGCCCAGAGTAGAGATCCAAGCTATTCACATTGGGGACAAGGGGAAGCACACTTCCACGACAGTTCTTTTGAGCAAGGAAATCACGGAACAAATAGCAGTCTGGTTGGCCACAGCACTTGAGGCCATGGAGGATACGGATGGATGATCGAGAGAGATATTTCAAGCTCGCGGCTAAAATGAAAGAACGTATGCCCGATTTTAAGATTGAGTATAAGGATGAAAGCTCTTTTATGAAGAGGCTTGGCAAGGTTTTGTTCTTCAACAAGGCTTTCATGACTCGATACACGACCACTATCGGAACCACAGTTTATTTTCCGAAGAGAAAAGACGTAGAGGCGAATCCCGGTAGGTATTTTTATACCCTCGCCCATGAGTATGTGCATGCTTGGGATTCCCATAATGCGCCGGTAGTCTTTCCAACCATCTATCTTTTGCCGCAGCTCCTCGCGCTCCTATCGCTTGGGGCTTTTTTAGCGTTTATAAACCTATGGTTCCTTTTGTTTCTCTTTGCTCTAGTCTTTCTTGCGCCAATTCCATCCCCCGGAAGAGGATGGGCGGAGCTTAGAGGATATGGTATGAGTTGTAAAGTTAGGAAGTGGCGGCACGGTTCGGTAAGAGAAGATTATTTGGACAGCCGAGTTGAAGCTTTCACGGGCCCAGGCTATTACTTTATGTGGCCATTTAAGAAATCCGTAAGGCGGACTCTCCAGAAGTATATAGACACGGATGAGTGTCTAAAAGACGAGAATCCTGCCTATCGAGATGTATATGAACTAGTTAAATGAAAATATATGATCTAATAATAGTGGGAGCTGGTCCCGCTGGAGTAGTAGCAGCCAAGAAAGCCTCGGAAAAGGGAATGTCCGTTCTTCTGATAGAGCAGGGGAAAGATCTCAAGAAGAGGAGGAGCCTAACCTCTGGTTTTTTTGGAAGAGGCTTGTTTCTTGTTGATCGTCTGGAATTGGAAGACCCGGTGCTAGGGAATGCCAAGGTGGTCAGGGAAATAATAGCCCTGATAAGGAGAGTCGCAGATCACAAGATTGAAACGCTCAAGCTGAAAGGGGAAAAGACTGGTAAATATTGTCGTTTTCCGGATCGCTTTGGTCTAAAACTCGCGTCTTATTATCGCATGAAAGTGGGCAAACGAACCGAGAGCATGTTCAACACTGAGGTTATAGCAATAGACAGAGATAAAGACTTCGAAGTGCATACCAACAAGGGCATCTTTAGATCTAACAAATGTTTGATTTCCACGGGCAAAAACTCTATTGAATGGACCAAAGATGTTTGTGCTTCTTTCAACGTCGAGCCTGAGGAAGAGACCATTAAGATTGGTGTTCGAGTTGAGGTTCCAACATTCAGGATAAATGATGTGCTAGTTGAGCTTGGTGATGTGAAAGTTTCCTGCGAGAGCGCAGAGTGCGACGATTCCAGAGTTGATTCGTTTGTCGGTGAGTGGGATGAAGCCAAAGTGTTGTCAGCATTTGGGCACTGCATGCCCGGCAAGAAATCCTCCAGAACCAATTTTATGGTGAGCACTGAGTCAAGCTCCCAGGACGCCATAAGAGATGTGCAGATAGTTAATGTGCTCACTAACGATAAAATAAAAAAGGAGCGGGTTGAAGACTACATGGAAGGTAAATCTGTTCTGGAACACATAGATGCTTTCAAAAACTTAGGAGAAGCATTCGAGGCGATTGAAGATATAATCCCCTCATTTATAAGCTATGCAACGATGTATGTGCCCGAGGTAAGATTTAGAGGTGTGATGCCTGTAGATCCTTCAATGAAAATTGGCAGTGTTCCCGGCTTGTATGGTGCCGGTGAATGCACTTCCAGGGTAAGCAATCTTATTGGAGCCATGGCCTCTGGCCTCATTGCTGCAAGAACAATTTTAAAGGAGTGAAATGATATGGAAAATCAAGACGTGAAGAAACTAATTTTGGATTATTTACAACTGCATGCCTGGGATCTGACATCGAAGATTGCAGAACTTAACGAACTCAAGTTCGAAGAAGATCCGCCAAGGTTAGTGTTGTGTATGACCAGAGAAGTAGATGATTTACCCAAAATTGAGTTCATGGGACAACCAATTCCGGTGGAGATAAGGGTTACTGGCGAGCCAGTTGTGTTGACGCACGACAAAGAGCAGTTGCCTACGCCCGAGAAACATCCTACGGTCAAGGAAGATGGTTTGTATCACCACAACGTAGAGGGCAGCGAAGAAGCACTTGGTCCATTTCCCAAAGCTGGAAACAAAAACGAAAGGGTAAGTAAGGCGATGGAAGAATGGAAAAAGCGCTGGCCAGGAGTTGGTGTTAAAAAAGACGACGAGGAGTAATATGTCTGATTTTACAACCATTTTAAAACGTGGGCAAAGACGATATATAGACAAGTATATGAAAAAGAGGAAGTTTGGGAAGTGCGACGGCTGCCAGACCCCAGCGCTCCTAATACATTATGAAGAAGGCGCGTCTGATCCAGAAGCGGCATGGAACGTGTGTGAGTTTTGTTACACGGAGTTAATAAATAACGAAGAATAAATGAGGATGGATTATGAAGGTGATTAACAGCAAAGAACTTGGGGAAATTCTCGATGACAAGGCAGATCCCGGCGAATTTTTTGATTTTGATAGCGAGGAGGATTACAGGAGTCCGTGTTGGGAAGTAAAGGTCGCCCGCGAGCTTAAATCTGTGCTCTTTCTCATTGATGCGAAAGAGGTGCTGCGTATTAACATCGATTTGTTTGACCCAGACGATTTAAACGACATTGATTATCTGGTTCACTTTATTCGCATGCTTAAAGAAGGCGATGTGAATGGCATTAAGACTGAGCTTAAAAAGGGACAAAGATGATAGGGTTTTTGAGAAAGATAAAGAACAATATAGGAAAAATAATTGTATGCACTCTTGTGCTGCTATTCATGCTGTTTTTGGGCTATTCCCTAGGAACATTTCAGCACATCAAAAGCGCAAGGATCGGCTACAAACTAGGGCTAATGTCTTTCTGTGAGCTTGAAGAAGTTGATAGATTTAAGGTTTGCCCGCTTTTGCGCGTCCATAAAGATATGGTGACAGGCGGCGCTTTAACTCTGTATGTGTGCAGTCAACGAACCGCCTTTATGGAAACAAATAGCTTAAGCAAGGAGTCGGTTAAGCTCGTGGAGGTTGTTCTGGAAAAAGCACGCAACGATGGAGGGTTTGTCAAGAATGTATGTTCGACAGAGAATGGGCTCGTGTATAAAATCATAGGTGTAAAAAATGATCAACATTCTATTTGAGAAGCTTCCCGAAGTTTTGCGAACGGCTATAGAGAAGCTACAGAAATCTCTATATGCTAATTCCTCTCCTGAGAGAAAAAGAGCCCTGCAAAGGCTTATGAAGCAGATAGAGCACCAGACCAATGATCTCTCAAAACTCATGAAAGTTGAAGACGAGGGGTTGACTGACCAGGAAAAAGGTCTTATATTAAAGGAGTTAGACGAAAAGCTTCGAGGTGAATAATCATTGAGTAAAATTCCGTCTCACAGGCCAAGGCAAATTGAATTTGTAGAGCAAAGACGGAAGACGGACTGCGGTATAGCTTGCATAGCCATGCTTACCAAGCATCTCTACGAGGAAGTTACTGAACAATTTCCTGAGCTTAAACGCTCTCGTGGTGGATTGTATCCCCACAGAGTTCTAGACATTTTGGATTCTCTCGGTTACGACTACAACGAGATATGCAGGCTCCCGCAGAAGGGCGCTGCACTCGTAGCTGTCCAGTGGAGGCAGCCCAATCTTTCTGGGCACTACGTTGTTTGGGATAGCAAAAGGAGGCAGTTCTTGGATCCTAAACATGGCCTGATAAATAAACGAGAAATGTTGAGATTGGCTGATGTGGAAATAATTTGGAGAATAGTCAAAAGGGGTTGAAATGAAACTACTAAATACCAGTGAGATTGGCTGGGGTGTGAGAATAAATCTAAATGGAGATGCGTTCCCGGTTGGAAAGATTTACAACTGGACCCCTTCAACCAAAGAATACAAACAAGTCTATGAGATAAAGAGCACAACAGATTACAAGAAGTTCTTGCCAGTGAAATCTAAATGGACGCTGGCGGTAAGAAAAATAAAATATGGAGATTAAGAAAATGGAATTAGAGAAAGCAGTTGAGATCGTTAAGCTAATAGCTAAGTGTGGAGAGTTTGATCCTTTGGACCCCAAAGGTGAGTGGAAAGAATTTGTGAAGTTCTCTGCTACGGTGAAGAAGGATGCGGTGGAGAAAATAAAGAAGGTGAAGCTGTGGGCAAAGCTTCATGGTAATATTCTGCCCAAAGAAACTCTGGACACGACTATTAAGAACCTTGGAGAGATTCAAGAGGCAGCCGCAGAAGTAATCAGGGATAAGGAAGTAATTCCCGACAAGTATGAGTGGAAGGAAGGTATGCCCATGCACAAGGAAGGCGATGCTCTTAATGACCCAGGGCTTGTTGAGCTATTGACAAAGCTCCCTTGGTTCCAGGGTGAAGGATTCCAGGAAGAGGAACCAGACATTGAAGTGCGAAGCCCGAGAGCTTTTAATGTTGGCGCTCAAGTAGAGTGGGAAGAGGAAATTCCATTTACTACTTTAGAGGATAGTAAGGCTATTACTACTAGAACATTCGAAGTGGGTAAAAAATGAAAATACTTAACACAGAGGAAGAAAGATTGTTGGATAAAGTTTGTGAAGTCTTCCGGAAAAGTTTTGACAGATATATTGGTGAGCAGGATCTGGATGCCATATCCAAGAGAATAGAAAAGGTGTGGCTTCAATACCCAGAAGACTATAATGACGATCTTATCAAAATTGAAGAGCCCAAGCTCCCAAAAGGATGGAAAGATGCCTAAGATGATGCGCCCAGGTGCGTTTGTTAAAGAATCAATTTTACCGACGAGAGAAGTTCATACATCTCCGCCGGAAGGCTGGGAAGTGTATCCCTTTTACGGGCTTCCTGATCCGCCCATATGTAGAAACATAGCTAAAGTGGGTGTTGATGACATGATAAATAGGTTGATAGTTCAGGCCGATTTCGAGCAGCGAAAGGTAGGCGTGACCATCTCCGACTACGATGCCGCTTATCTTACGTATGACCAGCGATGGATTATTCAGTGCAATATTTTGTGGATGATTCATGGTTTTCTAGGAAGACCGATGACGCAAGAGATAGTTCAAGCGATAAGAAACGGCGCGGCTGATGTTATACGATGGTTGGCCAGTGTCGAATCCAAACCAGGAGATTTCGGCCAAAATGATATTGGTTAATTCTATTTCTTTTTTTGAACGATCTAAAGAAGCTGTGGAAGAGTTTTGCACACAAGAAGGTATTGAGCAGCCTGATAAGATTATAGAAAAGTTAGGTGGGATTGCCTTTAGGTGGCCTAGTAAAGTTGTTTTGATGGTCGGTGATGACGCCGAGGATCAGGGTGCCACTAAGAATGAATTGTTCGTGAGGATTATGGACAACAACATGATGGGCGCTGTTCATTTTATATCAAAAGATTACGCCAAGGATGAACTTATAGACTTCCTGGAAAGGTGGTTCCCCGTATGAAAGTTTTGAATTCAGTTCCCCTTAGCAAACAGATAGGGCGGGCTAAGGAAATCATTTTGCCCATAGTTAATAGATGTAAGTTGGCTCCAGTTAGAATGTCCGAGTGGAATGGAGGCATGGAAATTGTCTGGGTTTATCCACCTTCCTATATGACGTTTGCGAACATATATGCATACATAGACATAACATCGGGAGATGATGGGCAAGCCGCAACATCTTTTAGGATTAATCGAGATGGCAAAGAAGCAATGAGGAATGCCAATTTCCACGAAAGCGACAGGTGGCTTACGGACATGACCACTTGGTTTGTTAAAAAGCTAGAAAAAATAGCTGCGGAGGTGGGTGCGATATGAAGATACTTAATGCTAGCGATAGATCTGTCATTTGTTCGCTTTTTGATCTGCCAACACCCGAGGGATATTACCATCTTGAAACAAACTGTCCCTCCTGCCTTTCATACCTCTGGATCTACTACCCAGAAGAGGATGATTTTGTCCTCCACCCTCACTGTCCTGCCTGCGCCAGAATTTTTCATGTGGTTTGGGATGCTGATACGCATGATTATCATACCTGGCTCTAACCTACTAATAATACCACATAAAGTTGGCGAGGTATATTCATTATGGCAGCAATATCGGTGCGTGATCTTCCCGTAGAAATCAAGAAATCACAGATTCACGGCAAAGGCGTGTTTTCTAAAGAAAAAATTAAGAAGGGTGATGTAGTTGGCCTCATCATGAAGAAGTTGAAAGGGGCCAAAGATACTGATTCTGCCTATTCCAGAACGGACATAGGAAAATACCTCAATCATTCCAAAGACCCCAATGCCTTGGCCATTTCCACCAAGAAAGGCTATGCCTTAGCCGCTAGTCGAGACATTCCCGCCAATACAGAAATCCTTGTAGATTATGAAGAATTCCAAGAGCTTAGCGGCATTCCGCAGAGGATTCCTTTGTCTAAACGAGCCGCAGAATACGTCGAGAAAAAGAAAGAAGAAAGTGGAAACATTACATATATTTACACCGAAAAGCATGTCAAGGAGCGCGACGAAAAGAAGGCCAAGAAGTTGGACAAGCTGTCCAAAAATATTACCAAAGTTAGAAAGGAAGTGGGCAAGGATCTCAAGTCTAGCGACATCAAGACAAAATATAACGCTCTGGCTGTAGCTCTCATTGACGATACATACGAGAGAGTTGGGAACAGATATTCTGCCGAGGATATGAAGCATTACGGCGTGACCACCTGGCTGAAGAAACATATAAAATTTACTGGTGGAACAGCCGTGATTAAATACACCGGAAAATCTGGCGTAGAACAAGATAAGAAGATCACTAACAAAAGCATCATTCCCGTTCTCAGGGAAATGGTGAGTGGCAAGAAAGATAATGATACGATCTTCAAGGGAGATAATTATTACATTACGGACAATACTGTTAATGCCTATTTGAAGCCATTTGATATCACCGCCAAAGATATTAGGGGTTTTCATGCCAATGAAGAGATGCGCAAAGAGCTTAAGAAGGTGAGAAAGGGAAGTCTTCCAAAGGAGCAAAAAGAAAAGGAAAAGAAACTCAAAGAAGAGTTCAAAGAAGCTCTGGAGAACACAGCTAAGATCGTAGGCCACGAAGCTGGAACTCTCAAGAATCAATACCTTGTTCCCGGATTGGAAACATCCTACACCACGAAGGGTAAGGTTGCCTCTCAATCTTTTCCTATCTCGAAGCGAGCCATTAAGTGGTTTGAACCTTACGAAACACAGCAGCCAGGTCAGTGGAAGAGCTATAAGCTTCCTCCCGGCGCTGGCACGCCGCTTAAGCCTATTCCAGAAGAAGAGATGTGGGAGATGCATAAGAAGAGAGAAGCGCCGCCAGAGGAGCCGGTGGCTCCTGAGGTGCCAAAAGAGGAGTCTCCTGAACCAGTAGAAGAAGAGGCCCCCGTATGGTATTTGCTGGCTGCTTTCGGTCATGGGCTGGGGCGGTTCAGAGAGCTTGACCATGCGGATGATGCGGCAGTTGGCCTGACGGAAGATTTTGCTGATGGCGATCCTGATTCTGTGTTGTTCCAATTGGTGAGTGACCGACTTACAAACATCTGGCCACAAATAAAAAATTCGGCTGTAAAAGCTGAGTTGATAAACTTCCTTAACGCCAATATGCAGCAGGTGTATATTGATGAGCGTGAGTATTTTGCGCAGGCAGTTATGATAATTAGTGAAGTTAGTGAGCCTGGATTTGAGCCGCCGCCATATGCGATCTACGAAAAAAATGAAAGACCATCCGGCGACCCCATGGATTTGGATAATAGAGCCTTCGCCGGTATGGGTAGAAACTATCCAGAAGAAGACTTTCTATACAAAGTTCCCGAGGAGGCTGGCACAGTTATAGGTATGAGTGCTGAAAGTGCAGCCAGATCCATGGATGGTCTAATAAGGTGGGCGGAGCAACGAGCCGGTGCGAAAGCAGATCAGCCAGCCAGTGATGTCAAACTGTCAAAGCGAGCTGCGCTCGCGGAGGAGGAGGTTCAAAGACTTCTACTCCGGATACTACCGGGCACCCCTTTCGCCGGTAAAGCCTTCTCCGTAGGAGGCTACGAGCGAGACAAGCTGATGGGCATGGAGTCCAAAGACCTCGACATAGTTGTGGAAATGCGTGGCGGGGCTGAAGCCCTCTGCAAGTTTATAGCTGACAGTTTCCCCGAGCAGACCTCAACCCCTCGCCAGCTAGGAGCAGCCTACCCAATCTGGCACGTCGCCTTCAAGGATGATATAACTTATGAGGGCCAGCGATATGCTACGACAGGCGCTGAAATCGATATTGCGGACACGCAGAAGGAACACTACCCCGATCCCTCCTCAAGGCAGCGTGAGACGGTTTACGCGCCTCTCAAGGATGACATCGAGCGTAGAGACTTCACGGTGAACATGCTGCTCAGAGACCTCACATCGGGCGAAATAGAAGACCTGACGGGCACAAGCAAAGAGGATATAGAAAAGGGCATTCTAAGAGGCCACCCGGCTGTGAATCCCGACACGATGTTCTCTAATGACCCACTGCGCATGCTTCGTCTTATTCGCTTCCAATGTAAATATGACTGGAAGATTCCTATGTTTATGCTCAGATCAGTCAGGAGAAACGCCGAAGAGATACAGAAAATCTCTTGGGAACGCATACAAGAAGAACTCACAAAAGTAATGAAGCTTGGCAAAACCGCCCAGGCCATTAAAATAATGAAAGCGACCAACCTCCTTCCCTTAGTCCTTCCCGAAATCTATGGGCTCATTGGTGTCAAGCACGACAAGCGCAGCCACCAGGAAGGAGATGTCTATAAGCACACTCTATTAGTCCTCTCGAACGCCCCACCTACGATTCACGGGCAGCTGGCTGCCCTACTCCACGACATCGGCAAACCTGAGACCCAAGAGTTCATAGGCGACAAGATTCAGTTCATGGGCCATGAGAAAGCGGGCGCAGAAATTGCTGAGGCCATCTTGCGCAGACTCAAGTTTGACGGAAAAACTATACAGCGCGTGAAATCCATGGTCGAGAACCACATGCGCCCACACTCCCTTGAAAAAGCCTCGCCAAAAGCTCTTAGGAAGTTCGTGCGCGACGTGGGCGAAGGCATGGTTGATGATGTGCTGGATCTTGCGGAGGCCGATGCTCTAGGGAACATGCCTCCCAGCAACTACATCCCAGAACTAAGAAAGCGCATCGAGCAGACCAAAGAGATTCCCGTGGCCAGGAAACCCATACTTAACGGCAAAGAAATTATGGAAATCCTTGATGTAAAACCTGGGCCAATCATCGGTCAGGTTGGAAAGTATCTGCTTGAGCTTCAGGATGGGTTGGCTGAGGAAGGCAAAGAGCTTACGAAAGATGTGGCTAAGAGAATGGTGATGGAGAAGTTTGCTGGAGGAGGAGGTGGCATCCCTTTATCAAAAAGGGCGGGTGAGGATGATGTCTACGAAAGAGAGTTCAGGCTGCTAATTCCACCAAGCAAAATAGAGGGTTGGGATGTTCAGGCTGATGATTACTCCGAGACTGGTTACCCTCGATACACGCTTGAGTTAAGCACCAGCTTCCCAGATATTCCAACGCACTATGAGGAAGAATTTATGCCCAAGGTCGCATACGGCTGGTTCTTACTCACCATAAAGCTGCGCTCCAAGGTATTGGAACCGGACGCACCCATAAGAGAAGGCGATTACCGCTTAGAGTTGCACTGGCCATCTAAACTTGGGGATATGGAGCTTGATGCCATAGAAGACGGGCCCACAATGATATTCGCTAAAGAAGGATCTTATAGCGAGCTTGATGGTGTCTTGAGGAAATTGTTGCCAGTTATTAGCAAGATAGGCGCCCTATCAAAAAAGATGAAGTCCGAGGGTTCTTTTGCTATATCTAAACGAGCCGCTGTGCCCACTATGCTATATCACTACGGACCCTCAGGAGTAGATCTAATAAAAGAGGGCTTGAAGACTCCCGCTAGTTTGTCTCATATGCCTGAAGTATTAGAAAAATATCGTGGAAGGGCGGCAGAAGAGCTTGGAAAAGAAGCCGAATCTCTAACTACAGAAGAAATTATTGAAGCTCTTGAAAAGCTACGAGGCCCTGGTGGTTCTCGTGTGGTTTCGTTATTGTTACGGCCAATAGGACCACAAGATGATCCTGAACAACAAGCATTCGCAAAGCGCAGAAAGCTGTATGCAGTTGATTACAGCCGTGCTCTAGCGGATGGACTGATTGAAGGTGTTAGTATTGTAGAGGAAAAGCCACGGAGCCAGCGCGAAGTAGAGCAAGGCTCCCTTCTCGAAGAGCTTAGTAAAGCCAAGGGATTCAAACGCACGAGCCCCCGCCTTCTATTTCAGGGCACCCCTCATGCGTTTGTGACAATTAAAAGTGGCACGCTGCCGGGAGAATATTTGGAAGAGATAAGTGATGGGTTTCAGCTTTCCAGACGAGCCGCCAAGGTGATTGAGTTTCCAACAGAGAAGGTGACGCCGCCGGAAGAAAAGGGAGAGGAAGCTGAGGTTTTCCCTCTTGAGTATCCCCAAGATTACGAAGAGCAACAGAAAAGAGGCTTGACTGAAAAGCAACTAATAGATTTGCATGAGTTCGAGAAGAGAGACGCGAGATGAGCGAATTCAGGAAGAAGCACGAAGAGGCTGATAAGGGGAGCATATTCAGATATTTCACTCCGGATAAGATAAAGAACTTCCCATTCAAATGGTTTGGTCCCACTGAGGGAAAGCCTGCCGAGCGTGAATTCATAACACTGGAGACAACCTTCTGGCCAGTTGCGGGCGCGAAAGAGGATGAATATCTATCTGCTACTCTTGAGCTAGAAGGAGATGGGAAATCATTCAGACTAAAGATGGTATGGCCAAGCGAGCTTGGAGATGTATATTTTGGAAAAATGGCCAAACCTGCTGGCAAGAAAGACAGATACTACGTTGTAGATCTTCCAAGGATGAGTATGAAGTATTTTCCAATGCTACTGAGCAAAATCTATAAGTGGTTGGAATATGTTAGTAACCTCCCCGTGAATGTTCTAGCTTACTCAGAGGAATGATATGAAAAAGAATGTAATGCCCTTCCCATCACAGTATAAGAACAAATTGCTTTCGGGCAAGAAGAATCTAACTGTGCGTATTGGAAAGGAGATGGGCAAGTATAGAAAGGGAAGAGAGTATGATGCTCAGTCTTATTCAGGAAAAGACTGGGGCTTTAAGGTTAGGGTTAATACCATAATAACCACAAAGTTCAAGGATTTACATAAGCATGTGCCCAAACAAGTGGCTAAAATGAAAGATTTCGTGAAATTAGACCCGAAAGATAAGGTCCAGGTAATTCACATTAAGCCGTTGATTGACCTGTCGCACAGAGGTAAAATGAAGAAGGAAGCGGCAGTTATACCTCTGCCGCCTGAAACCGAAAAGGTTTGGGCGTGGGTTGAAAAGAACTACGCTCGTTGGGCACTCATCGACATTATGAAACCAAGAATAACGCAGAAACAATATAAGGCTGTTGAGAACCAAGTCGATGAAATTCAAGATAAAATAGACGATTTGTTGCCAAAGATTTATAACGCAAAGACTCTTAAAGAAGAGGTTGAGCTTTTCTTGACCAGCGGATTGTTTAAAGATTTCAAAATTCCTATAATGAATCCCGAACTGCTTGGGGCGGTAGATGAATACAAAACGTTGTATGTGACCCTTCCAAGAGGCGTCTCCAAAGTCAGTGGCCCAATAGAAGACGTATACATTCCCAACGCAGAAAGTAAAGCTTTTCAAAAGGTTTGGGGCTTTGCGGATTATCCTAAGTTTGAAACAAAAATGACGCTCAAAGATGCGTTGCACATGTTGTCCGACAAGACCTCTAAATTTTTCGAGAAGGGAGAGCCTCTGTGGGATGAAGACCTTCCAGATTATCTAATAATGAGACGCAAATCTCTTCAAAACGCTAAGCTAGATGATCTTAGGTATGATGATGAAGGATATGAAAAGAAGCCTACGCCAGAGGAAAAGTATGAGAAGGGAAATGTCTTTGTGGGTTATGAAAACACAACAATACCTATAGACTATGCTGGCTGGGAAAAATACAATCTTCCTCAGGTCTTAGTCCCTGTAAAGATTATAGTGAGCATGGAACCACAGAGAGCAGAAGATCCACTAGGCGAGTGGGATGACCATCTACGAAATCTTAGAATTTTTGTGCCCAAGAAGTTTTTACATCCAAAAGATCCAAATGAATACGAGAAGTTTAGGAAGAAGCTTAAATCAACTACCGAGCACGAGATGCGCCACCTAGTCCAAACCTTGATTAGCTGGGGCAAAAAGCTGCCGAGAAAGCTTCCGAAAAAAGACTGGGCGGAAGAGGATCGCTGGAGCAGACCAGCAGGGCTCCCAACAACAGAAACTCCTGGCTATGGACCTCATGGCTATAAAACAGAAGATATAAAGCAATGGGATGAGGTAATAAGACGGGCTCCAACCTCCGAAGAAAGAAAGACATTGGTGGAGGAAAAGTGGAAGCAACTGGAGAAGACCAGATTGCCGCATGCTCTAAGAGATATAGAGTATCATTCTAACATAGGGACTGTTGCTGATGCATGGAAAAGAAGATTTCATCAAAAGTTTCCTGAACGTTGGGGAAATGAGCGCCCAAGAAATGAAGCTCTCAAAGCTTTTATGGCTGCTCCACCCTATTACGTTAGCGGCGGGCAGAACAAACCATATTTCATACAAGCGCCAGATATGCCCGAGGTGGGATTGTCCACAAGGGTTTGGCCAAATCATTTCTTTGTGAGCCTGAGAGCCAAGATGGACGAAGAGCTTGAAGAAATAAATCAACTGCTTAAATACATAGGGGCTCTGGATTATGCTCAGGATTTAAGGCGTAAAGAAATAGAAAAAGCAAGTGAAGAAGAAGATAAGCGGCGTTTGATCTGGGAATATGAGAAGACAGATCTTGAGCGGAAAGATGCCGTTGGTCGCTATAATGAACTCAAGGCCAAACCAATGGGCGTCTGGGAGAAGAGATATAGAGATGCAGTGAATAAGTTTTTAACAGAGGTTGCGAGATGAAACTATCTAAGCGTGCCGCAGAAGAAGAAGATTTGCTGCAAAAATTACAGGAGAGCGAAGAAAGATATGATCTTCTTCACCGTTCCTCTAAGTATCAAAGAATTGCGGAACGTAGAGGGCTTTTAACAGAACTGAAAAAGCTTGTGTCCTACGAACTTGGTGATATTCTTGAAGAGTTATCAGGAGATGACGATTTTTCAGTGCTGGCGAGAACCCGCATAGAGAATGTTATGCGATACATTGAAACAAAACTTGCCAAGCTGGAAGATAAAAGCGAGGAACTGGAATGAAACTATCTAAGCGGCAGCCTATCCTGAAATGGATGAAGGAAAATGTGAGGGCGAAGCATCATGGGAATTGTTTCTTCTATGCTGCCGCCATGTCTCTGCTGTTCCCTGAACTTAAACTTATGAAAGGCAAGCCGCCACACAAAGGCAAAGGCAAGCACAAGGAAGACACCGCACACTTCTGGGCGGAGGATAAGAAGGGAAACATATTTGATCCAACTGCGTCTCAATTAGAGAAAGATTATGATTATAAAGGTAAAGTTGTCGATGCGAAAAAGAACATAGATTTCGTGATTAAAGACAGGCTCTTCAAGAAGCTTCCCGAGAAAGATCAGGAAACTATTAAAGAAATAACGCCTAGGATTTCCAAGAGATCAAGCTGGAAAGAGGAAGAGAGACACGAAGCAGCGGAGGTATTAAGAAAACACTTCCCTTTCATTCCGCCAGGATATTTCGGCGGTTGGAACATTCAAGCTTTAAAATATGGCGGAGGCTCTTCGTGGGAGACAGACGCCTTTGAAGCCTACGTGCATATTCCAGGAATAAAGTGGGAGCCAAGGATAAGATTAGAACTACATCATTTTAAAGGCGGAAGAAAACAAATGACACTGGATTTAAAATGGGATCCAGAGCTAGGAGACTTCAATACCGGCTTGATAGGAAAGCCTCTAAAAATATGGCTGGAAAACGAGGAGATAAAGGAGAAGCTGCCCAAAATTCTTGAAATTATTGAAAGTGTTGGAGTAGATGCAGAAACACTGAAGAGTCTAAAGCAAAGGGGCATAACAGAATACCAGAAGCCAAGACCTACTGGAGCGGTCCAAAACATAAACTTCACGGAGCTATTCCCAAAGAACTTATTCAAGAATTTCATAATAGAAAACTATGACGTAGACATTATAAAGGCTCACTTACCACCGCTCACGCCTAATCCAACTGAACCTTACTACTCAGTGGATATTCGCCTAACATACGGCGGGGTTCACATCCAACTAAACATGCCGAAGATGGACCCAGTGTTCAACGAAATGGTTATAGCAAAAACTATGGGAGAGTTCGACAAACTAATTGAGCCTATCAAACAGGCAATCGACAGCGGAAATGATCTTGCCGAAGAAGCAAAGCAGCAATACCCAGAAGAAGAGCTAGAGTTGATAGGAAATCAATCATTACCTATATCTAAGCGGGCTCAGGAGGTAGACCTAAGAAAATACTTCCCAGCCCATGTTTTTGGCACCATGCGAGGTGATAAGCCGCAATGGTTTGTTACTAAGTATGAACCCAATGAGATAGAAGCCTATCTGAGGTTTCACCAGGGAGAAGTTTTTCTGCGTGTAGATAAAGAACAAGATAAAATCTCCTGGGCTATGGGATGGCCAGAAGAAGTTCATCCAAGCGGCAAAGAGGGTGTAGAAGTGCGCTGGGGATTTACAAATGAATATCGCGGCGCTGAGGTGGAAAACCTGAGCAAAGGTGAATTCGAAGAACAACTCCCACAGATTCATGATTTGATTGCTGAGTTCACTCTAAAGAAGGAAGAGGGAGACAAAGACCCAGCGCCTCCAGAAATGAAAGAGGTGTTTCCACCAGAAATCTTTAAGGGTTGGGATACTCTGAAGTATGAAGATACTGTTATACGAGCGGGAAGTAAAAAACTAAATATTTATCTTAAAATTATGCTCATCCACCACGAAGGTAAGCCAGTCTCATACAACATATTCTTTGAGTTATTCAACCAGGATGAAACATCACAGTATAACATACCCGTGGGTGGAAACTTCACGGAGCCTATTCAGGTCATAAAGAACATCGGGGCCAAAGCTCAAGCGATTAAGCTTGAAAGCCAAACATTCTCTATATCTAAGCGGGCAAAGCTATATGGCCAGCCAAAAGAGATATTGGAAAAGTTCTTTCCCGAACTGTCTATAACAGTTTTCGGTGGTTGGACCTCTATGGAGGGAAGAGAGCAGGAGAAAACTGGGCGCGAGGGAGAATTATATGGAGCATACTTCATGGCTTGGGTCTCTTTCCCGAAGCAAAATAATTTCAATAATGGATACTTCTCTATAGATGCGACAAAAGACCGATTACCCGCAGGACATCTTTCATGGCCATCGCAGATAGGAGATTTTAACCTAGGTCTCAAGGTGGATATAGATAGGAATACTTATACGCTTCATTTCGATTTTCCCAAAGATGTCGAGAAAATAGCTCCTATTATTACTACGATAGGAGGCTTTGCGGAGAGTATGAATTTAACGGACCAAAGGGGTGGAGATACATCAAACGTCGTCCCAATAGGGAAGCCCTATGATCCAGATTTAACTGAACTGTTTCCCAAAGAGATGTTCCAAGGCTGGGACATCACAAACTACAGGAATTCCGATGTAAGTGCGAACATCGGAATCAAGGCGACCTTCGGAGCCCAATCAAGAGGGCGCGAGAAGGAGGTATTTATTATTTGTCAAAAGCCTATAGAAACCCCAGCACCTCTAAAGCGATACGCCAAGCAAGACATATATGCGGGCTTCCCGCAGACTCAGATAGATATTGAGACATATGACCTAAATGAACTGAAATCCCTAGCCCCGGCTATAAGAATCTTAATCGAAACAATCAACGAGAATATAACCAAAGAGCCTCATACGGAAGAGGAGATAGGAGAGCTACATTACTACGAGGATAATCTATAATTTCCGGGCTAAAGAGTATAAGGAAATAGCTGAATTTATTTGCCTTTCTCCCATACTATAACACACCAATATCATTAAAGAAATACCGTAAAGCAAATGATACAAATTGCTGTATATTCTCCCCACTTCTTACCACCATTCCCCACGTATAACCCACAACATACATAAGACATACTATAGTAGGTCAAATCAAGCCACATCACGCCACCAATCCCATAATACAATGGCGCGATATAGGAAAGACATAGCTCTTCTAATCCTTCCCTCCCTTGGATCTTAGACCAGATCCATAACCCACCTAAATCCTATCACAATAAGCAAATGACCTATGACAAAATGTCGCGTAGCCCCATCTACCTATCCCATAGATACATGTATCTATAATCTAATGATACACTCTACGTAGCAAACTACCCCATATATCCACTATTACTCTTCCTGTAGCTCCATATTACTCTATATTCTACTATATGATAGACATAATCTCTCCGAATCGGTGGTCGCCTCGTGCGCCGGGGGTCCGCGCCGCCTGGTACCGTGGCAGAATGTATACACCCTGTATATTTTTTGCAACACAAAAAACTGAATAATTTTGTGGACTTGGGAAACTTTATTTTTTTCGCTCTGTGGTTTTGAAAGGCGAAAGTTTTGAAAGTTAGAGTCGGAAGATCACGATCCTTGAGTAATGGGGCTGTGGTCTTACGATCCTCTCACTGTTTCTTCAACCCCTTCACAGGAGATATGTCAATGTTGCACAACATCCGCAAGGCAGTGCAGGCCCTCTACCCCCGCCTCAACAACCTCAACACCCCCCTCGCCAAGGTGGCCTTGCAGCGCCTCGACGCTGCACTCACCAACGCCACCGGCATCATCGACCCCAACGACCCCAAGGCCAAGGAGCTGGGTCAGGCCAGGGACTTCGCCCTCACCATCCTCAACAACAGCTAAACACTCCCCTCCTCACAAGGGCTCTGTAGGAGCCCCTTCTCATATGCACACGTATATACTACGTGTGTATATGAGAGGCCAACAAAGGAGCAACGTCATGTATCCCTTCTCTGTGTCTGTGCAAGACCCCACCTTCATGTGGGAAGTAGGAGACGCACTGAGCAATGCAGTGTGGCGTAGGAGGCGTGGACTTCAGAGAAGAAGGGTCACCAGGTCTGGTAAGTATCCACAAGACTTGGTGTTCTTCTACCACCTCTTGCTCCGTGCTCAGTTCATGGCATCGACCAAGGGAGACACCAGGCTTCTAGTCCACCTCACCAAGAGAGCTTATGAGCTGGGTTGGTTGAGGGTGGGGAAGGAGAGTGAGTAGCATGCGTAAGACTTGGAAGGGTCGTCTGTCTTACAGGCTCACGGCAGTTACCATCTGGTGCCGTGGTGTCAACCACACTGTCTTCATCTACCTCCCCGTTGACCACGATGGGAAGGTTCGTTGTCCCGAGTCAACCTACAACGCCCTCATCGAGAGGGTTACTTCTGGGCAGCGCGGTCGGACCATTTGTCCCGGCGGCGTTGGTTTCAGCCACCTCTAAAACAGGAGGAACAATGAGCTATCGTATCGAGAAGAAGCTGGTCCACGGTGAGTGGGTGGAGGTCAAGGTGTTTGCCCCTTCCCGCCGTCGTGGGTCAGTGCAGAAGATGAAGGTGCGCGGCACCGACCAGCGCGGTGCGCTGCATGTCGCCAAGGAGCGCGGCAAGAAGTTGGAGGTGGGCTGATGGCCATGTGTAGACCACGAGGCGGAAGGTCAGCCCCACGCTACCATCATGTTCGAGACGCAAGTGAGCGGCGGTTGTGGAGGCTGATGCACCAAGAGCAAGAGCAATCGGAGCAAAAGAGCGAAGTGGATGCGATGTGCGAGAAGTTAGCCGTCTACACGCTGGCCATGGACTCGATGTTGGCTCAAGTCAAGGAGAAGATGGAGTAAGTAGCAAGAGGGGCCCCTAGGGGCCCCTTGAGTCAGTACTGGAGGAAAAAGCAGATGAAGTAAACATGGAGCAACCGGAGAGAGAAGAAGATGCTCTGGGAGATGGGTGCCCGGAGAGTCAGTGGGGCTTTGAAATGCACCCTAAAGGTCCGCGACTGACAACCACCACCTCACCAAGAGAGACAACATGAACGGCATCTACCCCTCGTGTTTCGGTTGAGTCAGCGGCGGCTAAGTAATGAACCTTACTTGTATTTGGAAGTATGTGGTTCGAGTCCACAAAGGTTCACCAAGGAGGAGTGATGAGCAAGAAGATGGTCAAGGTCTGTGGTGAGTGCGACACTCCGCTGGTCTGGATGGAGTGCAGCATCGGTGGTATGTGGGAGTGTCACAACTACTTCTGCTACTACTACTTCTACAACACTCACTCCTCCCCGCCCGTTGTGGAGCGTGAGTCTGACGGTGAGGACAACGCTTACTACAACTCTTGGGACTGAGGGATGGGCGCCGTGTCCCCTGGACTTGGGCGCCACCTGAATGGTCTGTTGTTTCAAGTAGTTATGGTTTCCCAACCGAGGAGGGGCGCTGGAAACCTGGGGAATCATTGGGGAAATAGCGCCGACCAGGGGTGCTCAGACCCCAGACCAGTTTTTGCCAAAACACCGTGTCACCGGAGAGCTAAATGACCAAGTGGGAATACACTGTAGAGCGGTTCATGTTCAAGTCTCGTATCATTCTCGACACCCACAAGCTACGTAACTGGCTCAATGGTTATGGCTCAAAGGGGTGGGAAGTGGTGGAGATGGACCGCGATGAGGATTGCTACATTGTGACGTTCAAGCGACCCAAGAAGTTGCGGCGAACTAGACTTCAGAAGGTCTAGCCAGAAACCCAAATCCTGACTTAAGTACCAGCAAAAATTCCACCAAACACCGTATCAAAAACGGAGCTACGTGCCATGGATAACGACGCCATCAACACAGTCATCGACGCGCTCAAGTCGGCTCTCGACAGTATGCCCACACCAGAGCAGGGCTTCCAGGTTGTCGAGTATTACTGGAACAACGACGTTCGCAGGATCACTGGTGAAATGGACAAGTCGGTGCGTATCCATGTGTGGGGCAACCGGACCACGGTGTGCTGGGGCTTCGACGGTCGGTTCGTGACTCGCACCACCTACCACAAGGGTGGAGACGTGACCTGGGAGTGCAGCATCAACTGGCTCACGGAAGAACAGTGCGAGCGGTTGGTGGAGCTGGATGGTGACTGGCACGCTCTGCGTGATGAGATCAACCCCGATTGGAGGAGGTAAGCCATGACGTTGAGAAGCCAGTTGATTGCCAAGGGTTACACGCAGGATGGTGACGGTCATTGGGTGAAGCCCGGTTGTGTGACCTACTCCAAGGGTTGTGTGGTGGCTGACGATGTGATGGCGGCATCTCGGGCTAAGACTGGCAAGCGGTTCTTCAACGTCTACTTGGGTCCAGTGATGTGCGGTCCCGATGACAAGGTGGCTGAGGTGGATGTAGACGCTTCAAGGGAGCAGATTCTCGACGCAATTTACGAGGTGTTCCCAAGTGGCTTCTGGAAGGTGTATGAGGTGGATGAGTCTGGCAACCGTGAAATCAGGATGTTCTAAACAACCCAAACAGGGAGAAGATAGATGAAGGCAATCGTAGCAATTCTTCTGGTGTTCGCAGTCTCGGCGTGTGGTGGCGGTGAGCTACCGGAGACAGCCCAAGATGTCTGTTACGAGAGTGGCATGGCAACTTGTCAGCGGGTGATGGAGTGTAACTCATCTGTCAACTTCGACGAGTGCGTAAATGTGTTCATGGGTGGTTGCTGCATGGACGCTGGGAAGTGTGGGCAGATGGTGACAAACCAGCCTACAGTGGAAGAGTGGGATGCATGTCTGGACGCACTTCGTAATAATAGTTGCAGCAACATAGTTAACGGAATTCTACCGGCAGCCTGTTTGGGGCTGTAACATATCGGAGTCAACAACCAACAAGGAGAGAGACAAATGAAGGCAATCGTGGCAATTCTGGCATTCGTGGCAATGGTGTTCTGTGCTGGCAACGTGCAGGCAGACTGGCTTGACGGCTTCAGCACCACCTGCATCGGCTGTGACAGCATCGTGCCGACCACTACGACCCCGCTCTACAGCACGTCGTATGACTACAACTCTGGCAACTTCTACGACGTGGACACGTACAGCGACAGGACCGAAGTCAGGGGTCACAACTTCAACACTGGAAGCATGTGGAGTGGCACCTACAACGACGATGGCACTTCATACGGCACCGACAAAGACTACAACCACTGGACCTATGACAGCAACTCCACCGTCTACACAAACACGAACGGGACAATGTGCTTCGGGACTGGAGCACTACGAAGTTGTTTCTAGCAACACCGCACCACAGCAACCAGCTAGCATGGTGGTCTTGGGACCAAGCTGGTTGCGCCAAAGGCGCTTGAGCAATGCGCCAAGACAACAAGAGGAGAGACTCATGTTCAAGACGTTTTTGGTGGTTACTGTATTGGCTCTGGCAACGTTCGGTGCTTACACGGCGTATGACCAGTATCACCACGACGTGGAGTATACGGCTGACGTGGTGATGGACAGGGCGAGGCTGGCTGCCCGTGCTCTCAACGGCGAGAAGCTGCGCTAATATGCCTTGGGACAAGCACAACCGCAAGAAGCGTCGGGAGCAGATTCGAGCTAAGCAGCGTAAGCCTCTTCAGCCCTGCATGGTTTGTGGAGTTGAGACTTTCTGCGATGCCTACATCCGTGACGACAAGACGATGTGTCAGCGTTGCGCTGAAATGTGGGACATGCGGTTTGACATTGAGCACTACGAGGAGCGATGGGTAGATGTCCAAGAAGAGGAACCGCCGCCGAAAGCGCCGTGGGAGAAAGAGAAAGCCTAACGTGAGAAACCATATCGCCGTGGCAGCATTTCAGCACGGCGGAAGTGGTAGACATACGGACCAAAAGAAAGAAGCCGACAAGAAAGCCTGTCGGGGAAAGGTTGAGGATCAATGAAAGACAGACTGCGTGAGAATCTGCTGGACACCTGGAAAGAGGGGGAGATCAACCCCGTGGAGTGGCTGGAGAAGCGGCGCGAGTCTGTGATGGACTTGGTGGAGTGTGGTGTGCCCTCAGCCCTGGAGTTGTGGAAGCGGCTGGATGAGGAGATTGTGTTCTTCCTCAAGGCGACCAACTTGAAGGTGGAGGTTGGTCCCGACCCCATCAAGTGGGAGTCCATTCCCGACTACGGCGACCACATGACCCGTGAGGAGTTTACCCGCCACTGTGTCGATGGAATGTTCATCGATGACGACGGCTTTGGGGAGTATGCCACGGATCTCCAAGTCTCCGACATCAAGGTGCATCCAAGTGATGTCCGTGGTGGGCTCTGGGATGAGCGGTTCACTCACGTAGTCTGGTACAACAAGTAGGGGATTGAAATGTCGCTACTGGAAGCTTTCGGAGGAGACAAGACGATGAGCAACAAGCCGTTCAGGGTGGTCTTCATCAGGGGACCAAAGAAGACAGTGGAGTATGGACATAACACCAAGGGCGGCGCAAAGACTCGTGCTTACGCCCTGGTGGATCTCCACGGTGGCTTTGAGCACTGCCCGATGAACGGCCCCGATGAGAACGGAGTAATCACGGTGGATGCCTCGTGGTGGTATAGGAGCTAAGACGATGCAAATACACTTGCTTGCTATGCCAGAAATGCTTCCCGTTCCGGATAACATTACGGTGCTTGCCGATTGGGAAGAGGTGACCATTGTGACTGACAGCAACCGACGCATCACGGGGCAGCACATCGCGGTGGAAGGAACGGAGGATGCTGTGAAGGATTGGCTCCGACCGTTCGATGGCGTCTGGGTTGGTGAGGGTCCGCCGCAGTTCCAGATGTTCAACGTCATGCACATCAAGGAGTAGAAGATGCTCATCACAAGAAGCGGCGTTAGGGATATGATTCAGCAAATCCTGTCCGATGATAGGTACGGCACCAGAGGTCACGACCAAGAGGATCTGGCTCAGGATGTTGTGGTTGGGCTCTCCCTCTACGTGAAGAATGGCCCAGAGTTCTTGTGCCTTCCAGACGCCATCCTTCCCTTCATAGACGGCACCACTCTCGGTGACATCGTTGCTGGCTACGGCAGACCGCTCGGTTACCTCTGCTCCGACTGTAGGTACCCGAAGTGGTGCATGACCCCAGCCGAGGTGTTGGAGAAGTATGGGAATGTGAGTGATTGGGTCGCCAGAGCCAATAACCCACTGCCCAATGTTTCACGGACATAACTCCTGCCTGCCCGAAATGCGGTGACTGAGAGATGAAGAAGGCCAAACACAAGCTGGTCCCTATCCCCGAGAAAGATGTGGACTTGGAGGGTGAGGCTCTGGACATTCTTGAAGCTGATGTGTGGCCTTTCCAGGGATACGACAGAGTGGCTGGCCAGTGGCCCCCGAAACTAACGGACAAGAGGAGATAGCAAATGAGCGAAACCTCCCAGGAAATATTTGACCATCTCGTTGAAGACGCCAAGGAGCGCTACCACAACTACCACATTCTCACCGATGTTATGGTGGTAGATGGCGTGGCGGTTGAAGTGGAGTTTCACCGGGTTGGCCACAATGCTTCTCACCAGTTTGCGATTGGGATTCTGCCCGATGGTAGGTTGGTGAAGCGGAGCACTGGTGAGGGTTCCGAGTGGGACTACGAGCTTGATCAACCGACCTGGGAGACTAGCATCCACATCATCAATGAGACTCGGTGGCCTTACGTAGGTCACTACTAAGAGGAGGAGGAGCCATGGTCAATCTGTATCCCGATAGTTGCATGACTATCGATGAGGTTCGTGCTCATGTCGTCTACGACTGGAAGGATCACAGCGACTTGCTGGTTGGTAACGACGGCGAGTGGTATCTCGCTGGGCGCAACTCCAGTAGGGATCGTGATGGCTGGAGCAACCTGATGTGCGTCTCCGACAAGCTCGACACTCTCAACCAGGAGAGGATCCGCATCATGCAGCGTCATGGTCAGGTTGACAACCACATCAAGGCGATGGAAGCGAGAAAAGACTTCCAGTGGTGCGTGGATGAGATTGCCAGCGAGGCCAAGTGGGAGCTACGAAGCCGCAACTTTGGTCACGCCAAGAGGCTGAAAGCTCTGGCGGATCGATGTCGCCCTCTCACCGACCATGTGTGGAGTCAAGACTAGATCGAACACCGAGAGATGATGGCAGATTGTCTCTCAAGGATGGAGCCATAAGATGAACACAAGCGACCTTGAGAAGTATGGACTTCGTGGTGATGGTCAGATGCGGGCTGATGACTTCATCCACAACGGCGGTTGGTATAACGCCAAGGGTGAGAAGATCGGCTGGGGTGACTTGAGCCGTGGTGACCTTCAGCGCATCAGCATGGAGATTCCAGAGGGCGATGTGTTCTACGTTCTCTCCGAGAGCGATTCCTTCTGGAACTTCGTGGAGTCCAACCCTGGCCTCACTGGTGAGTTCTGCGAGACGGCCCCCACCGAGAAGAACCCTGGACTTGAGTATGTTCGGTCCAAGGTGATGTGGGTCGTGGTTCGTGGGGGCAACTATAGCATCAGCAAATATAATACGCAACTCGGTCCAAGAGACTATAACGGTTTTCCGTTCACGGCTGTAAGAAGCTGTGATGACATCAACCTGTAGTATCAACCAACAGCAAAGGAGAAGCAAAATGGCCAAGAAAGCATGTCCCATCAAGAAGAAGGATTTCCTCAGCGGTGCGCAGTCCATGACGGTGGAGGTCGCCGGTCAGACCTTCGACCTCAGCCCCCGCTCGTTCAGCAGCGGTTCCGTGGGCTACTACGCCACCGGCAAGGTGAGCGTGGTGGTGGACGGGGTGGTGCTTCCCCTCCAGCTCGGGCTGAACCTGACGGTCATCGGGAGCAAGGAGGCCAAGGAGTAAAGGAACAGTGGCTCTCCGGGCTTCAGGGCTCGGAGAGCCCAAACCTCAAACCTCTTTCTGCGTTGCCCATTGTCGGGGGGCAGCGAAACGGAGAGTCCGATGAAGTGTTTTGGTTTTCGTTTTGAGGTATAGCAACATACGGCGTGGTGGTCTAATTGGCAAGACGCCCGGAGGAAACCCACCAGTCATGCTGAGCCCTTGCCTATGTCGTGGGTGCATAGGTGAGGAGGTAGGCATGGCTGTTCCGGGAGATGTTGGTTCGAGTCCAACACACGCAGCCAAGATATGTGCGATGGTCTAATGGTAAGACGCCTAGGTGTCCGCTGGCTGTTTGAGCCATTACTCTGAAACCCCCATTGGTTCTGCGGACTGAGCTGATAGAGGAGGTAGGGGTGGTGACGAGGGCAGTCATCCTAGGAGATGCAGGTTCGAATCCAGCTCGTACTACCAAGTTTGAAGGACAAAACCCAAAACAACGGAGGAAAGATATGCCGCTGGTTCCCTACAAGCAGCGCCTGAGAATCAAGCTGTCCGGTTCCTACTGCTACATCTGCCGGAAGGCCATCCCCAAGGGGAAGGTGAAGAAGGTGGGTGACAAGTGCATCTGCGACCACCACAAGGTCGCGAAGGACGGGGATGAGTGATGAGGTTCCCGACTTGCGACGAGCAGGGAAACTGCCTCTATTGCAGTGCTCCCCGTCTACAGTGCTGGTGTGGAGCGAAGCACATCTGCCTCGACTGCAAGCGAGCGTCCTGCTTGTGTGACAAGGACAACGAAGTACGGAACAAGCTCTACGACATTCTCGTGGACTATGACTTGGGCGAGCACGGTTGCAATGGTCTGATCAGCGACCTTCTCGACAAGTTCGACATCAAGGAGAAATGATGCGTTCTGACCTCTACAAGCTGGGATGGAAGCACGCAGGGATCTGCTACTCGCGGCATGGACTTGGTGCTGTGCGCCTTGCTGACTGTGCTTTCGCTATGGGCAAGGTGGACTGGTCAGTGCTGCCCCCAGAGATTACCTGGCGAGAGGCTCTGACTCGTGACTACCAGGACGGCTGGAAGGAATTCACTTCTCACCACCGCCGCGAGGACTACTACGACGCTCACGTAAAGCTCTGGGAGGAGAGACAATGAAGTATACACAAGAAGACCTCATGAATTCCTGGGGCACGGCGAAGTGGGCTCATGCTCATAACGCGCTCTACGGTCAGCGTTACACCTTTGAGGCTGATGGTATTTCCCCTTGCCACCTGCCGTCGTTGACCGATAATGACGAGGACTTCGACTGGGCTTGCGACATGCACCAACCTTGCGCGGGGACGTTGGAGGAGATGAGGGCTCAGGCTCGCAAGTGGAAGGCTCGCTTCCCCCAGCATGAGGTTGTGCTCTACAGCCGAACCTGTCTTGATGCCCAAGGGCGTTGGGATGATGATGCGATATACAACGAGTTCTTCGTCGAGGAGGTATAAGCATGTCCGACAAGAAAATCTTTCTCGCTGGTGACCATAACCATCCGGGTGGTGTCTGGGCTGTTGACGTTGACCATTGGGACTGGATGATCTTCAACGGCTGCTCCCCCTACGTTCTCTCGAAAGAGGAGGCGCAGAAGCTCCTAACCGAGGGTGGTATGGGCGTGGACTTTGGCGAGGAGGACAACCGCTGGAATTACCATCCCTATAGCCCTCTGGGTGACTCGACAATCGAGGAACTGAGCAGAGACTGGGCGAAGGATTGGGACTATTGGAACGGCGTGCGGAATCGGCTGGAGACTGCACTGCACGAGAGAGGATGGTGAAAAGATGGGCGTTTACAAGTATGGTGGCCACGGCGTGGACGTGGAGCTTATCAGCTACAGCAACCCGAGCGATGTGTTCTGGAGCGAGAAGTGTAATAGCTTCGTGATTGTGGAGCCCCGTGACCCCTCGCGTGCAATCTTCACTCACCCAGAGCATGGCCCCGTGCATCTCATTTCCATTAATGGACTTGGGGAGATCCGCTGGGATGTTCTCCCGTGGGAAGTCGATCATCCCGAGCACAAGGCGGCGATAGAGTTCTTTGGTCTGTCGCTGGTGGAATGATGAGTGGCGGCAAGGTAAGCTGCGCCTCTGAAGCAGCCGCTGCCGTTCGCCCTGGATTTCCAGAGGAATCTCTGGGCATTCAGGAGTGCTTTGTTGTCCTTAGCTTAAATGGACTTCATCAGCCAATTGGCAGCCCCGCGATGATCGCTATGGGCAGCGCAAATACGGTTGAGGTTCATCCTCGGGATGTGTTTAGGGAGGCAGTAAAGAGGAACGCCGTAGCGGTAATCGTGGCTCACAATCATCCGTCTGGTGACACTGAGCCAAGCAAAGACGACAAAAGCTTGACCCAGCGGTTAGTGCAAGCTGGTGAGCTATTAGGGATTACACTTCTGGATCACATAGTTATTTCCGCTTCCGACAAATTCGTGTCGTTTGCGGACAGGGATTTGATTTAACCAACAAGGAGAAGATAATGGCGCGACGTAAGAAGAAGGGCTTGCTCAGCATGATTCTGGTTCTCAGTGTGCTGGCTCTCGCAGTGTTCGGTGGCGTTGCCATCTACAAGCAGTATAACAAGCCCGTGAGGGAGCACACCACCGAGGCGGTGAAGCATACCGAGAAGGCGGTGGAGCATGTGAGCGAGGGCGTCGATGAGGGTCGTGATGAGGTGGTGGAGGCGCTGGAGGAGCTGAAGAAGATTCTGGAGGAGGAGTAGGAATGTTTGCATACACTATAGTTTCCGCTTCGCTTTTGGGGCTGATGCTCCTGTTTTTCCTCTACCAAGGGTTCACGGAAAGCCCATTCGCTCTGCTCTTTGCGCTGCCCATGCTCGTGGCTGGGACCTACGTCGGGCTGACGTTCATCGACAAGGCTCCGCTTGCTCTCGGGATTGTGGCGTTGATCCTGATGTCGGTGGAAGCTCTGGCATGGCTCATCATGATCGTTGCTGGTGCCCTCCACGATGAGGGCGAGATGGGGTGGATAGGGACTTTGCTCTTACTTCCCACCGTCAACACTATCGTCTACTTAGGCTGTGCGTTTTAGGACTTAGCATATGGGCCAGTCTCCGGTGGAGCCGTTGCGGCTAGTACAGATCTCACCCCTGCTGCTAGCTTCTCAAAGCCCCCGGAAGGATGGTATGCCGAACGGTGGTGAGTTAGGCATACAGTGGGTTCGAATCCTACGCTGGTCTCTAAGAAGAAGAACAACAACGGAGGAACAAATGTATGAATCCATGTTGAATTTTGCATACTTCATCGGTGCTCTCATTGCCGCGCTCATTCTTTTTGGCAGTGTTATGTCGATTGTGGGCACCTTGCGGTTCTGGAAGCAATGGGACAGGGTTGACCACCTGTGCGACCGCCGTGATGAGTTGTACATGAGCTTCATTCAAGACGGGTGGATTCCCCCGGAAGAGCACCGTTTCAGGGGTTTCTATAACACCGTCAACCAAGAGTCAGCCTTAGCAATGGCGGCTTAAAGGAGGAAACAATGATCGAGTGTATGAAGTGCAAGACCCCCATGAAGGCTCGTTTCATCGGCACCTGGGTGCGCTGCGACAAGTGCGGCACGAAGCACTACATCTCCCGTCGCCCCACCTAGTAACTATGGGCCCTTAGCACAGCGGTCTACTGCCGCCGGCTCATAACCGGTCGATCCTGGGTTCGAATCCCAGAGGGCCCACAAAGGAGAACAATGACATCAAGGTGCGACATTTGTGTTGACCCTGCGTGTGATGGTAAGCAGTGCTGCAACTGTGAGGCATGTGACAAAAGGGACATTTGCCACAGAGTTCTAACCCCCACAATCAGAATCACTACCAAATGCACGCAGTCTTGTAGTCATTGCTGCTTCTCTTGCTCGCCCAAAGGAGACAACTTCATGTCTCTTGATGTGGCGAGAGAAGTGAGTAGGTTTCTTGTAAGCAATAACATCTCATACATTAACATAATGGGTGGTGAGTTCTTTTTGCACCCCGAGTGGTTTGATGTCATCTCAACTCTGTGTGATGGAGTTGAGGTGGTGAGAATCGCTACTAATGGAGATTGGGTGGAGACAGAGAGCGAACGAGTTAAGCAACTTGCCAACTCACACCTGATAATCTTCGCCATCTCCAAAGACCGGTGGCACACCAACAAGAACGTGGCTGCCGCTGAGGAGTTCTGCTCCAGAAACAACATCCCACACAGAGTAGCAACCGAGGAGCAGACAAAAGAAGAGTCGGTTGTTCCTGTTGGAAGATCCCGGTTTGAGTATAACCTTTACGGTTCGTTCTCAAGATACTGTGGTAAACCTGATAGGAAATATAGCTTTCTCATCAACGAAGAGGGCATAATATCTAAGTGCCCGTTCGGTGCCTGGGAGTATGCTGATGTGTCTGAGTATCTTGACGGTGGATTCAGTGAAAGGTTCAAGGAGTTCACCGGGGTGTTCTATTCGGAGTTCATTCCAAACTGCTCAACTTGTTTGAGGGTTTGGAATAAGGCAAGGAGAAACAAAGATGTGTGAGCTTTGCATTGCTGGAACGCTGACGATTTGTGAGCCCGTTAAGGGTTGGGACTTAGTAGTGGCCCAACGTGATGGCATGCTCACCCAGATTCGCAAGGGCGATTTTGGTCTGGTGGACCAAAATAACTACCAGGAAATCGGCATCATCATTCCCAAAGAGGTGATGCCTACAGAGCCACACTTCACCTGGGAGGAATTCACTAACCGTGACCGTCCCAGCCGGGAAGACTTGAGCGACATTGAGTATGCCAAAGAAGACAAGCTCATGGAACACGTCGCTCACTTTGCCAGGGAAATCCAGATGAAAGCGGACACGCTCTCTGCCATTGCCGACCTGGTTGCTTCAGCCATCGCAGATGGTTTCAACAACGAGGGCGAGCTTTTCGATTGGTGGCTGAGCGCTAGGCTGGGCAAAGCCATGCAGGAAAACGCTGACAAGATTCCTGAGGAATTCAGGCTATAAAGGAGACGTTATGAGCTACCAAGGTTATATCCAAGTTCTCTGTAAGAACGGACATTACGAGGAGTTGAATATAACCTCTTGGGATGGCTTCACATATGTCTTCAGCCCGGAGGATGTTGGTGACGACCCGGAATTCTGGGTTCTCTGGAAATGTCCGCATTGTGGCGAGCTTGCTGTCTGGACCAACAGGTATTCTATCTGGTGGCAGGAGCATAACGACAGTTGGCAAGACAGTTGGGGCGAGTTTGAGTATGAAGGCCCTGTAGCTCTGGAGTTTGCTGAGCCCCCGGTGTATAAGACTCCCGAGTTTCACGGAAGACGAGAGAATGAAAACCTACAGCGTTGAAATCAAATACGATTGCGGTGATGGTTTCTGGAACATTTGGTCCATCCAGGAGTTCGATACTGAGGTTAAGGCTCACGAGTATGCTAGGGAGTGTCCCATTGAGCACATCCCCGGCAACGTCAAGGTGATTCTCCACACTCGTGAAGAAGTGCTGCTCTTGAGCAGGATGGACAACGGACCAAGAAAAGCCGTAGGTTGTGCAGGCTAAGGAGACGACCAATGAAACTTTCCCGCATAGAACTCAACTTTAAGCTTGAGAACGCCGGTTGTTTTGTCAGCTCCGTGCTCAGGGGAAGTCTCAAGGAGCCCACTATCATCTTGAAGCTGAGCGATGGCAAAGAACTGCCAATGCTTGAGCACGACTTGATCTCTGCGATGAGCCAGCTTGAGACGGTGCTGGAGCACTTGGGCGTTCTGCGTGGCGATATCAAGGACCGTGGCGTGGACGTTGAGGCCATCAACCAGGCTCTTCTCGCCAATACCGTCAACATTGGCGCTTCCGGTTTGGCTGAGCCGCGCCCCGAGGAAGAGACTTGTGACAACTGCGGCGCTGAGGTTTACGGAACCGAACTCTGCTTTGACTGTGCTGAAGAAGTGAGGCACATGCAGACTTTCGTGGATGAAGTGTCTGATGTCATGGATGGGAGCCTTCCAGATGATCCTCGCAGTGCTGCTGAACTGTCTGAGGATCTCAGTCGGGCGGTCAGGGATGGCAGAAGTGGCGCGGCTGACCTCATCAGTAGGCGCATAAGGGAGGGGGCGAATAGAGTGCAGGCTGCCTGTTTTGACGGGGACATGGACTGCGCTTACAGAGAGATCCCTTGGGACCATTGCGATGCCTGCATCGGCTGTGGTGGTCTGCCGGGAACTGCTGTTTCTCAGGCTCGCCAGGGGAAGAAAATCCAAGCCATCAAGAACCTGCGGATCTGGGCCAACGAAACCGACGGAGTTGAGTGTCCGGATCTCAGGGAGGCCAAGGAAACCGTTGAGGCTTGGATGAACAGATGGGCTCGGAGAGAAGAGACTTCTCCTGCGCCTCCTGTTCGTCGTAGGCCACGAAGGGAATAAGACAATGGAAAACGATTACTACAAAAGACTAGCCATTGCTGCGCTGCTTCAGTCTCCGTTGAGCAAGGTGCAGGTGATGTTAATAGCAAGAGACATGTTCGGCTGGAAGCAGCGTGAGACTCGCGAAAGGTTCAAGGAAATCGCGGATAACTGTCTCCTGGCTGACTCTGGGACTCTCTGTGTGAAGATAGGGGACGCAGTGTACGCCGAAACGGGAGACCGAATGGTATTCATCAACGATGAGTTTCTGGCGCAATGTTCCATCGAGCAAGCAGCGGCGCTGGCGGACGCGAAAAACAAGTTATTGCCAACCCAAGGAGAAGAGGGATGACTACCAAACAATGTGACAGGAATATCAGGGAGCTGGAGGCAAGGCTCAAGGACACTAAGCAGGATTATCCAGCAATGGTGCTCCGCAACTGCATCACCACCATGAAGATGAAGCGCAAAGAGGCACGGAGAGCCGAGCGCAACGCCAACAAGGAGGAAAGCAACAATGGCTAAGGCCAATAGCAAGGAGCAGTTTTCCCGCCGCCACCTCACCGCCGAGGCGAATGCCAAAGCGAGAGCAGCCTACAGGGCCAAACAGAAGGCGAAGATTGCCAACGCGAAAGCCCGTGTGGAGGCTGCGAAGCAGCGCAGTTCGGAGGAGCAGCTTGCACGGCTGAACGCTGCTGGACATCGGGCTGTGAAGGAGAGGGCGAGGCTGGAGGGTGGCTTCACAGCTATGGAGTTGATAGTGGTGATTGCTTTCATCCTTTTCTGGGTTGCTGTCATTGGTGGGGCCATCTTTCTCATCGCTCACTGCAACTTGTTTAGCTTCTAACATATCGGGGAGCTACATACTGAGCCGACCCTCCCGGTCGATCAGAGCTTATTGGGAGGTTCCTCTCCGCGATTAAGTGCCGTTGGTTCTGTGACTTATGATCAGGGCTTCTTACACGGCGTAGCCTTCCCGTTTTTACGACCACAGTGACCAATTATGGTCACAAAGGGGAGCATAATGCTCCAACGACAGGGGGTAGGCCCCCAAATAGCCAAGGAGGAAAACCATGGCGAAGAAGGAATGTCCGATTCAGAGGGCGGAGTTCAACGAGCACGCAGACGCACTGACCGTGGAGCTGGCGGGTATGAACCTGCTGGCCGAGCCCAAGCAGTTCAAGACGGGTTCGATGGGTTACCACGCGGGCGGTAAGGTGAATCTCACCATCAATGGCAAGGTCGTGGCCTGCCAGGTGGGGCTGAATGTCACCGTCATCGGTTCGAAGGAGCTGCCCGAGGAGGAGGCCGAGTAGTAAACAGGGGGAGCCCTTCGGGGCTCCCCCGATGCGTCCATAGCTCAGCCAGGTAGAGCAGCGGACTTTTAATCCGTTGGCCGCAGGTTCAATTCCTGCTGGGCGCACCAATTGTTCAGGAGAAAACAATGGAAAAGAACACCATCGACGATGCAAACAGCGCCAGATGGAGGATGACGGAGGCGGTCAGGGAGCTTGGGAATCTGGCCGATTCAGCCGAGCATCTGGGACTGAAGGGCTTGGCGAGTAGGCTGTGGGATCTGTCAGCCGAAATCAGAGGTAGTGCCCAGAAGTTGTATCAGGCATGGAGCGACGAGTTTCATAGCCACTGCGACACGGTTGAGCAAAACACGACCAACGTGGTAAAAGCGGCGTTGGTTGGGGTCGGGCTGGCTGAGTCGAAGCGGGAGGAGGATGACGATGAGCAACCATAGCGGAAGTTGGTTCCCTCCGTTCCTTCTCACGCTTTTGTTCTGTGGACTTGGGCTGTGGATCATCTCCACGCTGGCTCATGCCTGCGTGTGGTTTGACTTCAGCAAATAGGAGATATGGCAATGTTCGACAGAGTGGACCTTGATGTGAGACACCCTGATGGGCGAGTGGAGCGTGTGGTGCTGTTCCATCAGATGCTTACCCCAGCGTTGGCTGTGCTTGATGAGCTTGAGGCGGCTGGCAGGCGAGGTTGTGAGGCGAAGGTTGTTACTGTCGATGCGCCGCGCCGCCCATTCCGTTTTCCGCGTGGAGCTTTGCCGATAGACCTGGTGGACAGGATTCGTCGCACAAGGAGATAGAGTGATGACTTTCAAGACTGTTGGTCCCAGCGAAAGTGATGCTGAGATGGGCATCATTATTCCTGGACTTGATACTCCTATGTGGAACGTAGACATGGATCACTGGCTTCGCTTTGACGTGGATCCCCCTCCCGCCAGATACGACAACGGCAAGCAAAAGCTCAAGAGACTTCAACCCAGGGTGGTTAGGATGAGGTGGTGGAAAAACCCACTGGTTTTCTTTAACCCTAACTACAAATGTGCTGCGAGCACTCCCATCATCAGCGGGGAGATAGACAATGGAGTTTGAGCTTTTCGCAGTTCGGGTGAAGACTACCTGCTGGCCTCCGGGTGAGGAGTATCCAGACGGGGAATGGTTTGAGCCTGGGCGCTTCGGTGGAGACTTTTCGGATGCAAGAGAACCTCCCACACGAAATGCCTTGTTTGCAGACCGGGCCACGGCTGAGCGCTTAGTGAAATCGTTTGGGGATGTGGCGGAAGTAGTCACGTTTAAATGCGTGGAGATAGACAATGCTAGTCAACGGACTGATACTAAAGGGAGATGAATGCCCTTTCAAAGAACATTGTGGAATAGCACAAATGGGTTCCTGTCATCATAAGGGCGTGGATCATCCTTGCGACTTCTCCTGTGCTTCTGCTCGCGGCTTCAACATGATACTGGTGCGGGTAAGAGAAGGAGCAATTGGAGGAAAGACACACCTTCCCAGGCCCTCATTTGAGGGTCGAGTTGGTGTTGTTTCGCGGGCTGAAGGAGATTGTGTCTGGGTTCGCTTGGATGATACGGAGATCATTGTGACCAGGGACAGTGTGGAAGAGTTCTGCAAATGAAAACTACTGTCAAAGCTCTGGTCTTTCTTCTGCTTTTCACCGCCACAGCATACGCCGAGGACAATGATAATCTCTGGGCGTTCTCTTTTACGCCGATTGTTATTCCCGCTCACACTGTTTTGCATGAGAGTTTCCACGCTCTTAGTGTTAAGCTGATGGGCCGTGATGTAGCGAGCTTCAAGCCGTATCCACATATGCACGATGGAGGCTTCTATTTAGGCAGAGTGGATGGCTGGACAGGCAATCCACCTCCAAGCCAGAATCAGGAATTAGCTTTCTACGTAGCTCCGTATGTGATGGATGTGGTGATATTTGCTGCAACCGACTCCATGCTAAGTTCTGGGGCAGTGAACATCAAGACTTTCTGGGGCACTACGCTCTACCTGTTCGGCATGGCGGCTCCTCTCGTGGACTTTGCTAAGGGCTATGCCTATAGTGGAGATTGGAACAGTATTCGTCAGTTGTCCAAAGGTAGAGCTTTAACCGCGAATGTCTTGGGCTTTGTTGCTCTGGCGGTAGGGCTTTACAGATTTGCCGTTCACACAAGAGAGCTTTTAAGATGAATCTCGAACTACAGGTTCCACTAAGGGAATTGATAAGTTATTTTAATCCCGAGAAAGAAGACACGGAGGAAAAGGTCTGTGCTGGAATTGATAAGCTGGTCAAGACTGGTGCAGATCCAAGGGAGTGCCTTGACTTCCCTCTCCGCTTAGCCGCTCGTGGTGGATTGCTGATGGTCGTTAAGCACCTGATCAAGAAGTATAAGGCTGACGACACAGTATACCAATACGATGCGCTGAACGATGCGATTGAGAACGGGCACTTGGATGTTGCCCGCTACTTAATGAAACGCTTGAAGTCTCGACTAGTTCAGGCCGAGAAACGTTCAACCCCAACCTTCTAGGAGACAACGTGAGAAAGATTGTATCAGCAAAGATTTTGCCGCCTCAATATTGGGGCGACAAAGCCAAAGTTATGGTCAAATTTGATGATGGCGAAGAGGGAATGGTTTTCAGTTACTATCACGATGAACTAAGTTTCTTCCCTGACGAGTTCATCGGGTTGACCGAGCGAGAGGCACTTGATCTTTTCCACCGCAAAGATGTTGAGTATTTGCGCTCCTAGGAGGAAAACATGGAAGCCATTGAAGCATTGAAGCAGCTCTCCCGAGAAGTCGAAGAGGCAAGAAAGAGGGTCAAGATGACCGGAAAACAGGCGTTCAATCTCATCGTCTTGCAGGCAAAGCATAACTATACCGGCTGGTATGGCTACTGCTCAAGTAAGAAGGTGATCGAAGTTGAGGGCAAGGAGATCGAGGTTGAGCTTCACAAGGTTGGGCACAACGCCAGCCATGAATTCTCCGTTGCTCTCCTGCCCGATGGACGGCTGATCACTTACTCCTTCTGCGTGAATGACCCGGAGGATGTGATCGAGTTCGGGTTGAAGCCAACTGAGGAGAGCGTAGACATTCGGGGCACGGCGGAAGAGGTTGATTTCCCTGGCTACTTGGGGCATTACTAGGAGGTTGCGATGAGCAAAGAGAGAGTTGTTATTCTTGAGCCGCTTTCGGCTGATGGAGAGTCGAAGGCGGTTCTGGTTGACGAGGCTGGAGAGGTGCGTGAGGCGGGGATGGTTGCCACCTTGAAGGAGGGCCAGCCCATCCACGGAGATGAACTCATGGCGATTTCTCCCACCGCAAACCCCTCAGTCTACGATGTCCAGAGTAGGATGTCTCTCAAGGGTAATGGCTCCAAGGGGCCACCTAAGGTGGCGACACAGGAGTATCGGAACAACTATGACCAGATTTTTGGCTCTCCCGAGAGCCTGCCCAACTAACAACAAGGAGAGAAGGAAATGCTTACGAAGATCAAAGACGCAGACGGCAACGAGTTTAAGGTCCACGGCTACGGGCTCAAGGCGCTGAACAAGGCTCTCAAGGAGGCCCGCTTCGATGGTGAGCTGGAGGGCACTGGTGAGATGACCGTCAATGAGGCGGCGACCATGAAACTCTACCTGGCTCGCATGGGCGGATTCAGGGATCCACAGGTGCGGAAGCACCACGGGATCATTCAGGGTTTTATCCGTTTTCTCGGTAGGGCTTTGAAGACGGGCAAGGGGCTCACTCTGGAGCGGAACAAGAAGGCTCCGCCTGCTGACGCGGAGTAAAGGAGGCAACGATTATGCTAGATGAACTCTACTGCAATGAGCACGAGCTTGAGCGTGTAACTGACGAGCTTTTTCGCAAGATGACTAGCGGCAGGCTCACTGAAGCAGAGTTCAACAGTGAGTATAGTCAAAGCTACCAACTGCGCAGAAAGCTGTCCAAGCACTCCTGGATTGTCATCACAAAGGAGTGGCTCGACTCTCTGGAAAGACTCACCAAAGGCAAGCACGTTCTGGAGGTTTGTGCTGGTAGCGGCTGGGTCACGAAGCTGATGAACAAGCGTCGTGGCTGCAAGTGGACTGCGACTGACAAGGTTGTTGGAAAGAACAACCAATACGAGATGTTCAGCCAGAAGTGGGTCGTGGAGATGGAGGCGATGGATGCTGTGTCTCGGTTCAAGCCGGATATAATCTTTGCCTCGTGGATTCCCTACGAGAGTGAGCTTGACTGCGAGCTTGGTGATCTCGGCTTGCCGATGATTCTGGTCGGTGAGGGCTGGGGTGGTTGTACGGGGAGCGAGAAGTTCTGGCACAAACACGGCAAGAAGATAATTGAACCCAATGCCAAGTTTGACTGGTTCACAGATATCCCCCAGTGGTATGGGCTCCATGACTATACTTCGCTGGTTCACTGGGATGTTTCTTCTGCCGCCGATATTTCTGACTTCTGTGTTTGCAGCAAGCCTGACTTAATGAAGAACATAGCTGACGGCAAGGATTTTAAGTATTGCCGCAGTTGTAAGAAAGAAAGAGCTTAACGGCTGCTACGCAGCCTTGGCCCCATCGTCTAGCTTGGTCAAGGACACTGGCCTTTCACGCCAGCGACACGGGTTCAAATCCCGTTGGGGTCACTACTTAATAAAGGAGACAGAGATGAGACCGACTGTTCCAGAGAACAAGGTTGTAAGACCTGAGAAGGCCTTTGCCGAAGAGAAGACTCCTACCGCAGAGATGGAAGTAGAATTCGACGATGATGAAATCACTGCGGTCAATCCAGTTGTGGAGCACAAAACCAACTTCACTTTCAGCGATAAGGATGTGAAGATGGTAATGGAAGTGGCTGAAGACAAGAGCATCTCTTATGACGCCGCGCTGCACTTGGTTCTCAGGGATGCGCTGGACCTCTACCACTGGAATCACAAGAGGCCAGTATGAAACCGAGTCCAGAGATGCAAACAGTGGTGACGGATCTGTTGGAGCACTGGACTAAAGGCAAGCCTTATCCCGGCTCCCATGAGTTCTATGCTGGAATGATTCGTAACTACCGAGCTATCGTTCGGAACTATCGCAGGAATATCGCACATCCTAAAACCTCGCCCTCTCTTGCGAGGATGATGAGGACGTATATTCCGGTGTATCTGGATCTTATCCAGGAACTCCGGGAGAAATTGGGGATGAAATCATGAGTAGAGATCTACAGGCTGAGAATCTGACCATTAGTGTTCCGAGTGCTGACCCAAGATGCGATAAGAACTGTCCCTACTGCGTGGCTAAGCTCACCGGGCTGATGGAGTCGAACACCAGCCTGATGTTTCGCAACTTGGAGAAGGTGAAAGCTGTAGCCAAAGCAGCTGGAGTCACATCGGTCCTGTTCACTGGCAAGGGCGAACCAGTGCTGAACCTGGATTTTGTGCGGTCTGTGGCTGAGCACTTTAGAGAGTTTCCACTTGAAATCCAGACCAACGGTGTTCAGTTGCTCAAGTCACTTGCGCCAGAAAACTGGCTCCCCGTGACACCGCACGGTGAATACGACGATCTGGTACTGAGGCTGGATCGTGCTGGCTTTAATGTGATTGCTCTTTCTATGGACAACGATAGGCAGTTCAGTCAGTATATCCCGCTGATAAAGAGAATCAATCACTTCGGCATGGTAGTTCGCCTAACGGTTAATCTCACCAAGAAGTTGGACCGCAGCGCGGCGCAACTGGTTTCTTATTGTATAGAGAATGGCGTAAGGCAACTTACGCTTAGAAGGATCGTCTCTCCTGAACACCATGTCGATCCAGAGGTCGCCAAGTGGATCGAGGACAATGGACTTAGCGATGAGGAATATGGCGGAGTGGTGTATAATCTGGAGAGGTTGCTTCGAAAGCGTGGCAGAAAGATTCGCACACTAAACGAAGGCACAGAACTCTGGGATTTGGAAGGGATTTCCATCGCACATAGCGACTACTGCGTTCAGGAGCGAGCTGAGGCTGGAGGGATTCGGTCGCTGGTTTTCCAGGAGGATGGACACCTATATACCTCCTGGAATAGCCCGGCTTCAATCCTGTTCTAAGGAGAATAGAATGAGCTACTGGAGAGACGAACACGATAACGAGTGCGCCAAGCTGTATTGGCCAGGGCTCGCAGAGCCCCTTTACCTTGAGGAAGAGTGCTGGAGTTGTAAAGGGGTGTCTGGAAAGACGGGGAGCAAATACCCCTACAATTCCGATGATGGCAAGTGTGAGTGGTGCAACAGTAAAGGCTACAGACTTACTGAGAGCGGCAAGGCAGTCTTGGCCCTCCTGAAGAGGTGGGGCGATGGACGCTAAAGAAGTTGCCAGCGTCATTGAAGCTGTTTTGACTGGCAAGCATCCAGCAATCAGAAAAAGCAAGGTTGTTATTCACGAAAACCAACTGGTTTTGGAACTTGGCCATAACCAATTGTTTCTGGTAAATGTCCGCGATGTTTCGCCAGCCGACATGGACAATGCCGAGAGGATTGCTTGTGAAAAGGCTGGAGAGTTTGGACACTGGAGCTGTGGAGTCTGTGGTGTCCACAACATTCCGCGCTATGAGTGTGGGTGCGTAGCAATCAAGGAGAGTAAAGATGGCGAGACGAAAAAGCACGTTCCGTAAGCTGATGATTCTTGGCGTGTTGGTGCTGGCTGTGGTGGGTGCGGTGACGGTGTATAACAAATACAGCGAGCCCGTGATCAAGCACGGCGAGGCGGTGTTCGAGAAAGCCGAGAGGGTGAAGAAGGTTCTGGAGGAGCCGCCCAAGAAGAGCAAGTAAAAGGCAACGGCGCTACTCTGGTTTGATCCCGCCAGAGAGTCGCCACAGGGAGCGCTACAACTCTAAGTGGAGATGATTCCTACGCCTCTCTCTCCGCGCCTGAGTGAATCCTGTCCAGTGTAGGGACGAGTAGATAAGGTGTAGTGCGTGCTCAACTGTCGGTGGTGGGGCTTACGACTGAGCTTTTTGAGGGAATATGGCCAAGAAAAAGAAGATTATAGTCCAGTGTAAGCTAAGAAATCCAAAGGGTTCTGGCTCCTCGTGCGGAAGCAGATGGAAAGAGATTCCGCTGGACGGAGGCCAGTCTTACTTTTACACGGTTCTTTGGCTCAAAGAGAAACACGCAAAGTTGGGAAACGTTGTTCCTGTGGTCCATCCCGATACTGGTAAGACCGAAGAAGGCTGGGAAATCGTTGAGGTTTGGGGCAGGAAGGAATTGAAAGAGGAAAAGAAGAAATGAGTGATAAATATCATCAAAAAGGTGGCATTGTAGCTCCCGGACTTCATATTGCTATGGCTGACATCCTCAAAAGAGGGTGGTGTTTTGATATGGGCCCTGATGGCTATTGTGTAAAAGTGTGTCGCACTAAGGATGCGGATAATCCCCTCAGATGTCATTGTGGGAGATTGGCTGTATCAAAAGACCATCACCATCCTTATTTTCAGGATGATACACTGTGCTATAAATGCTTGAAAGGGCGAGAGAATGAAGTGTAAAAACTGTGGAGGCGAAAGGGTTGCCAGCATTACCGCCAAGTGCGCGGATTGTTGTGGCACTTCCATCGGGGAATACGATAAGAGCGACTACGTTCCCGGCGACATGGGAGTTGGTGGTGGCGACTACGTGGAGTTCGACTGGTGCCTTGAGTGCGGGCAGATTCAGGGCGAGTGGCCTCCGGAGAAGTGTAAGGCTGAGGAGTTCGACCCTAAAGCCTGCGAGGAGTGTGGCGAGACGGACTACTTCGATGAGGTCGGGGAGTGCGGCAACTGTGGGCACAAAAAGAAGATGTGGTGTCCATGCTGCGAGAATCAAGCTTACTTCACCAAACTTACAGGTTTGCCGATACGCAACGCCCCTATCACTGGGCCAGTGGCTCGCTGCGATGTTGAGGGCTATGGGTGTTTGGTCAGCATCACGGATCTCAAGAACTACAACGCGGGGATGTGATGGGAAAAGAGAAAATCTGGGGCTCGGAGACACTTCTATCCATTCCGCTGGAGAAGTCTGGGTGGAGCTTAGACCTTCTCATTTGGGAAGACCAGCATTACCAATACAACACCGGCGAGCCCATGCATACCAAGGTGGAACTCTGTTGGAACATTAGGGGTAAAGTGAAGCCAGAAGACAAGGAAAGTATAGCAAAATATTGTGATAATGACATGGCTCAAAACATCATAGATTATATCCTTGGTGAGAGAAAACGGGCCAACGGCCCATTTCGATAGGGGCTATAATGTATAAAGATGACTTACAAGCACAGCTTGTTCGAAACGACACGCTGGAGCGGGAGAACCTGGAGCTAAAGGCGGCAATAGCCGCGAAGAAGAAGCCCAAGGAGAAGCCCAGGATGACTCGTGAATCAAAAATTAAGCTGGCCAAACGTGCTGGCATGTGGGCGGGCGTAATGGCGGCTCTCGGACTCGTTGCGTTCTTTGTGGTCGCTATGAAAGACTGTAGTGATGATTCCAAGCTCAGGATGGAATTCTCCAACAAAAGAACCGAGCTGCTTGGGAAGATGTGCGAGCAAGGATGTAGTAAGAAGTTTAAGCATAGACATATCATTGGCTACAGAGATACGATCTATGCGACTAATAATGGCAACATTCTGCGAGCCATTGGATGCAAGTGCATCGTTGAAAATGAGGGAGTAGAAATAGTAATCTTTAGGCCGAGTCCTGCCCAGGCAAAGCTCATCAAGAATTGGGGCGAGGCTTACGACGCTCTTAGGTGATAAAGGAGGAAACAATGCTTCTCGGTTTTCACAGTCTTGAGAAAAACTACGACCACAAGAATGACAGGGTTGTGATCAGTAAGACCTGTAGCGTGACTGGTGAGCGCTATGAGGTCAGCATCACCATCGCTCAAGCTGAGGAGATGGCGAGCCCAGACAGACGAAACATCCAGATGATTCTACCCCACCGTTCTGCCGATGAGCGTGAGTTCCTGATCAGCGGCATCACTCCAGCCGAGTGGAACCAGACGTTCAGAGGAGATGAGGATGGAGAGGATTAAACACTTCTTCGTTAATCTCTTCACTGAGGTTTGCGCGAACTGCGAGTCTGCTTGGACTGGTGGTCATCCTGCTCCTGAAACCATAACCTATTGTGTGGTGTGCTCTCATCCACGAACCGGCAAGCTTAGGTCTTGGGTGTGGAGGCCTAACTTCCTGCACAAGTGGCTGGTGACGGATAGGAACTTCAGGAAGCTCAAGAGAGAAGGGAAATGGGCGTAAACGAACGACTCGATGAGGTTATGAATCTCATCGGTGAGATAAACTCTTTCGAGCACTACATGGTGAACCTTGCCCCCCCGAAAGCTTTGAAATCGTTGTGGTTAATTGCTATAAGGGCATCGACTGTATGGCTGATGACTACGATGAGGAAGAGGCTCTGAAGGTCGCGCCTCGGACAGAAACGGCCAGGTTCTCCACAGAAACCCCACTTGGGTATTATCTGATGACCAGCCCAGGAATCGGGAAGCTGTGGTGCGGTGATGACTTCCTCCACCTTCTGAGGAAATACGAGGAGACGTGCGAATGACATCTGGGGATCAGCTAAAAAGCATGGACATGGCCTGTGAGGATCCGAGGCGGCTTCGTCGCAGGGTTGCCCAGCTAAAAGAGGAGTGGGAGCAGGAGAAAGCCAAGCTGGAATTGATAGAGAAAGCCTGCAAGCACGACTGGACGGAGCCGGTATACGATCCGATCATCCACGAGGCTTATCGCGATCCAGGGGATCCTCCGGGGACTATGGGGGTGGATCGGCGCTTGCCTATGGATGTGCCTCGCCAGGAGATCAAGCGGTGGTTTAGGGAGTGCAAGCGGTGTGGTAAGATTGAATGGACGGAGCGCACCAGGCAGAAAGTAACAGATGTTCCGGCCTTTTAGGAGGGCAAATGTCTTATCGAAATGATCACGGCGCAGCGATTCTGAGGGCTGAGGCTGCGGAGGCTGAAGCTGCCAAGCTGAAGCTTAAGTTGGAAACCAGGGAGCTGGCAGACTCTATACTGGAGGATGTTCCACCTGCTCCCCAGCCCGAGCCCCACCTTGGCGAAACCATCCTGAAGCTCATGGAGAATGCTCCTGAGCATTGGAGGTATGAGAAAAGCATTTATACAGGAGTGGGCTATGGCAAGTCTGGTTTTGTCTACAAGAACAAGCTCGCTGTTGTTGAACGTTTCCTTTCCGTTCTCGTTTTCCCTGTCAAGAAGAAATACAATGGAATAATGGATAATGGCGAGATGGAACTCACGAGCCCAGCACAGCGGATTTTCAAGTTTAGCTCGCAGATAAAAGACGAGATGGAGAGGATTGAAACTCTCAAGGTTTTTGAGGCTGCGACAGAATAAGGAGGAAACAATGCAGATGAGTAGGTTTTTTGGGAGTATGTTGGTCATTATGGTGATGGTCTGGATTGGCCTCATCGTTGGTGGGATCTTCCTGATTAAGCACTGCAACTTCTTCAGCTTCTAGGTGGGTGATGCTTTTCTGCTGTTGTATGGGAATTGGCGAGGGGCTTCTGGCTTTGGGAGTTCTTCTTTGGACTGGGGCAATGCTGCTCTGGAGGAAAATGAGAGGGTGAAATGAGTCTCAGGAAATACATGGCGGCTGAACCCTGCAAGGCGATGGATAAGTTGCAGGAGAAGTTTACGTCCTGCTATGGAGCCCTTCTTAAGTCGGGCTGTGTGCAGTGGGATACAAGCGCCGCTGCCTCCTGCGAACTGATTGGTTGGGCGCTGATGTTCAAAATGAAAGACGGCATTGTGCCGCTGATCGACCAGCAGGACGCCAGGGATCTTGATATTCTCTGCACCAACGCGGAGGCACTCTTGAAGAGAGACAAAAGTAAAGTAGATCCACAGTAACATCAACAGGAAGGATTAAGTGAGATGAGAAAAGCAATTGTTCTTGGATTCATTAGCCTGTTTCTTTTGGCCTGTGGCGACACGTCTGACGAGCCAGCGCCCTCTGTGCTACCGGATGGGAGCGTTGCTGATGTGTTACTGCCCGATGCTTCGCCGCCTGAGACGGATCTGCCGCCGCTGCCGTCCAACGTTGACCCGGTTCAGGCGTGCTATGACATTGCCAGGGTGCTGGGAGACAAGATGTTGGCGTGCAGTGGAGATGCGACAGCGGCAGCCAAGTTCCAAAAAGATCTGGAAGATGCATGGGATTGTCCCAGCATCACATCGCTACGGGATGGTGTAGAGCTATATACCGTTTGCTTCCCAGCAATCAAGGCGATGTCTTGCACCGATTTCCAGAATGCAAATGTTCCTTCTTCCTGTAAAGCCCAGTTGACGTAAGATGAGACTGGGTGAGGCAGTGGCCGCTTTGGCGGCTTGGACAATACACCATATATTTGGATTCGCCATCTTGATCAAAGATGGCTGCCTGCCAGCCAGAGACTACTTGAGGGACCAGATCTACGGCTGGCCAGCAGAGGAGGAGGATTAATGAGATGTCTGCCTTTGACGCGGCCAAGGTTTTCCTTGGCCATTTGCTTTATCTCAACGCATCAGTGAGGGAAAGGAAAAGGGGACTTTACGCACCTAACTGTTCGGAAGACGAGTTTCAAGAGGCACTCAAGATACTCAAAAAGTTCAGGAATAGGAAGCCAAACGAACCTGAAGAAATACCGGGAGGCTATATCATTTTAGCCGCCATTGCTGCTGCGAGAGAGTGGTGAAAAGATGAGCAAAAAGAAACCTTTGTGTCTGTTCTGCAAGAAGGAAGTCGATATTCATAACGAACCTTACTACCTGATCAAGGGTCCAGACGGAAACGAGATTGAGGTTCATGGGCATGTGGGTGTCGCGGAGCACGGCGGCGTGAAGATGCTGCGCGGCGAGCCTTTGAAAGAGGTGAAAGAGTAATGGGCGTGGGCGTCAGAATTGGCAGCGAGCAGCGTGAAAAGGGCTGGCCGATTCATATCCACAAAGGACAAAGGGTAATTATCTGGGGCACCGGATATTCGCCTGATGGTGCAGAAAAGGTAGTCGTCACTTATTCTTATCTGCGTGACCACGGACAAATAGCTCCATCAAGAACCAAATCGGTGTGGGACGGTGATTTCTATGAGGAGTTTCAACCCATTGGTTTGGGCCCAGAAGCCATAGTTAGGCTGAAGTGGGAAGCGGTTGATGAGGATTGAGCCGCGAATAACCCTCAACCGCATTCCCCGAATTCCTGATGCAGTCTGGAGACACTTGACCTTGGAGTTGTATTATAGGTTCGGCGGTGGGGTTCAGTCGCTTTCGGAAGTGCTGCGTCTTCGCTTTACTGCTTGGTTAGGCTTCTGGAATCCACATGGAAATTAAACCTATACGCCCCAAAAAGGATATGGGCGAAGTAAAATATCCTTGGAATGTGGTTAGTAATAGAATGTGGATCATGTTGCAGTATATATATCCAGGAGCTTATACACCCTTGGCTGGTAGTGGGGATGGGCTTTCGATTCACCTTTTGCACTGGAAATGGGACTTAGACAAAATGGAAATCAAAGTGCCAGAACCGAGGAACATCTGGGGCGAAGCGTTGAAGCAACTTGGCAACGTGATTCACACCGTTAAGGTTGTGGTCTTGAGAGACTACATTGATCGCATGGCCATTCCACCATTCCTGTACGTGCGGCTGCGGGATGTTTGGAAGAACAAAGAGTAAACATGCGCCTCGCACGCCGAAATAGGAGGATGAGATACAATATGCATTTAGCACACCATAACAAGAAACTAACGCCCGAGGATCTTATCTGGATTTACAACGCCGCAAAGGAAGCTCTTGCAGGTGTGAGAAAGATCGAGAGTAAATCCGACGCCGAGATCGAGGGAGAAGTTTTCACAGCAATGAGGCGGCAGGCGAACGAGGTTCCTGTAAGCCACGCTATCAGGGGCATCTTCCGGGCCAAGAAGAAGGGGCTTACCTGGAGACTGAGCCATTCCTGCCTCCCCGAAGACCAGGAGATTTTGGGTAAGATGTTTAGTGACCTTAAAGATAGGGTTTTGTCTAAGGCTTCGCCGGATCCCATCAGTGAGCTACGTATGGCCCTGTTGGGCATGAAGGCTAGCGTCTCTAAGGCAGAAAGAGTTGTCGAGGACTCCGAGAAAGTTCGGAAGGGCATCGACTCAATCCAAAACATTCTTGACGGCAAGGAGTGAAGTAATGGCAAAAGAGACGAAAGATCCATCGGCACGTTTGGAGGATTTGGTTGGGTTTGACGCAGCCAAGCCAATGAAAACGAGCGATGTCCTTGAGGAAGCTCTCAAGGAAATCAACAAGGAGCGTGCAGAAAAGGCTAAGGATAAGGCACTGGGCCTAATGCGTCAGGCTTTCGAGCTGCGCGAGAAGATGGTCCAAGCCGAAAGAGAGTTCGAGAAGCAAAGGAAAAAGTTCAACAAGGAGTTGGGCAAAATCGTTGGCAAGATCCAGGGCGGCGGACAGGGCCAGAAGCAGGAGGAGGAGCCCGAGGCAGAGGAAAGCTCGGAGGAGGAAGCTGAGGAGTAGCACCCAAAGGCGTGGGCACACACGTATGTGCCCACGCCTACCTTGGAGAGCACATGAAAACTCTGAGATTCAAGAATAAGGCGGAGGGCGAATATCAGCATGATGTCGAGCGTATTGTGCGCATCGCTGCTACGCGTGGGTACATTCTGAGCCCAGCTGATGCTCAGGCGGCATGGGAGGCATACTCGGAATCTATGGCTGCTGGTTGGCTTGGTCTGCCCGAAGATGATAACGAGCTGTGGTGGAATGTGGAATACTATCTGGTTGAGGACTGATGGAGATTAGACTTAAAAATATGTTCAAAGTTCGTGATGTTATAAATGAATTACATCTCCAGCTTCTTGAGGCTGCCTATTGGATAGTTCATTACTGGGGACAAGTAACTTACGACACCGAACTTGATCGGCGTTTGGGTCGGAGATTTGATGAAGATGTGGAAAGGGAGTTGGGCTCTCCCCGCCTCAACCAGGAACCTCAAAGAGAACCCACCGAAGAAGAACTGGAAGAGTTAATCCGTTTTCTGGAGGAGGAAGCAAATGAAACCTATGATCCGTAGACGACTGGAAGCCTTTGGCCTTGAACTTCTCTGGGAAGGGAACAAGGAAATCAAGGTCATGGACGGCAACAGGGTGATCGAGACCATCTCGACTGGAACCCGTGGCCTTGTCTCTGCCACCGACGCCATGAAGAAGATCGAGGCGGACTACCACCGTGCAGCGCAGGCGATGGCTAAGTGATAAATGGACGATTTGATTATGTTTGGGAAGGTTGTTTTGGCAATAGCCTTAGCAGCATTCGCAGGCTGGTGCTGGTGGGCGCTACTTGTAAATTAGGATTAAAGAAATGAGCTTCACGGACCAAAAGCCGCAAGTGGCTACGGAGAGAGACCTTAAGGCCAAATGGGGTGGACATGGGCCAGGGGAAAAGTTCCGCTGCTATTTGTGTGGATATAAGTTCAAGGTCGGGGATGTTTGGCGTTGGGTTTATGGCGACAACAGACAAGTTAAAGACCTTGACGGTAAGACCTGGGGCGTGTGCAACTTTATGACCTGTGAAGACTGCGACGGCGATGATGTCTTGGATCGCTGGGTTAAAGCCAACGAGGAGCTTCACTGTAGATTTTGGTGGACTCTCTAAGCCAGAGGAGGATTAAATGAGCTTTATCACTGAGGCGTTGAGAAACAGGAAGCGTTTGGCGGAGAAGGAGGGCACCGGTTTTTCCAAGCAGGATCGTGTGACCCTTCGGGAGAACCTGGAGAGCTTGAGGCCAGAGAACCATGCATACAGCGACGATGACGGAAAGTGCTGGTATTGTGGGGCTCCCAAGGCACAGCATAAGACTTGCGTGGTGGTGAATAGTGGGAAGCGGGAAGTGAGGAGGGTTGCTTAGTGGAGATCAAGGCGCAGCGTAATAGGGGTTGTCGTAAGGCAAGTCTGTGGAATATTCACGGCCTTTATTTTATGGCGAGCATTAACGAATACCTTATGGGAATCACTCGCCATAACTTTGATTCTTACATAAGGAGATATAAGTTATGGTGATTGAGCCCAGGAGTAACTACATATATCGAATGGGTCACGCTTTTCTCTTTAATCATACTTTGGGGAAGGCTAGACGCAAAGCGCCTTGGGCTGGAGAGCTTTGGCACAAATGGAAGGTTCGTCTCTGGGACGAACTTCGTGAATTTGCAGGAAAGGCTGGAACAAATGTTTCTGGAAACTGAACTAGATCCAAGAACCGGAGCGGAAAAGGGACAAAGGGAAGTCACCCGTGAGGAGGTGCTTGAGCGACACCCAGACAACTACGACATTCGGGCTTGGGTTTGCGGGGCCAGGATTGGTTCTGTATTCTCCATCATGGCTCGTGGCTACAAGTATAAGAGGCTGCCTGATTGATGGAGATAAAGAACCGATACAACGGCGAAAGAGATGGGATTGGGCACAAGCTTTTCCATCAGCTTTGGGGTCAGCTTAGGTTGTGGCCACATTACCCTAGTATGACTGTTGCTGAATTTGTGCGGAGGAGACTCATTCGCCAGTTTGATAGGGCAATAGGCTCGCACATTCATCGTCTCAGGTCAAGCGGACTAATACCCTGCATGAAAGAGTTAGACCATGGAGATTAACTTAGGAAGAAGCGGCAAGAGCGATTTGCTTTGTGTAGATATGGCGCTTCCCTTCGGTAAGCTCTGGGGTGGAGTCGCATATCGGTTGCGCGGTGGTCTTAACCCAATGGTCACTAACCTTCTCTGGTTCTACGACTTTCTGCGCATGAATCTGGGATACTCGGGGCCATTATGGTGATTGAGCCGAGGGCTATAGGTCGAAATGAGCTTTGGGGTTTGTTCATGCACTCTGGCCTCTTTCCAACCATTATGGAGAGGTTGGGCTTTGGCTTAGAGAGCCACATTCTTGAGCTGTGTGATGACCTGAAACTGTGGGGAAAGTTTCTGGGGCAATGATAATCGAACCTAGAGAAAATGACATGGGAGGGCCGCTGAAAGATGAAGTCTTAAAGCGATCCCTGGAGGTTTGCTTAGCGTGGCCCTTGAGGCGCATATTAGATGAGCTTTGGCAATCAGCGTGGACGCTTTACGTGAAGTATTGGACAGGGCGGCTTTAATAGATTATGGCCGGGTGATGGAACTGGTAGACATCGGGGACTTAAAATCCCCTACCTCTGGGTGTGAGGGTTCGAATCCCTCCCCGGTCACAAATGGAAAGGAACAGGGACGACTAATGGATGGAGAGCGATTGGCTGTCTGCGAGAATTGTGGTGCTCGTTACGATCCTGCTGAACTAACCCTGAGCGCTGAAGACCTTAACGAGTTGGCTGCCCCTGGCGCAATCATCCCAGAGGGAGAGTGTCCTGCTTGTGGGCACTTCTGCTACATGGAAGAAGACTAATGAGCAGCCCCTATCGCCAGGACCCAGAGCGCCCAACCAAGAGGGATCTTGAGCTTGCTTGGGACGCTGCTAAGAAAGAATACTGTCAAGGCTGCCCCCATGCAGACTTCGGCGTGCCCGGTAAAGATTCTGTCCCAAAGTGCCTAAAGGGGTTGGTTCCTCACAAGAATCAATGCTGTAAAGAGGATGGAAGATGGATTCAGCCGCGCCCCTGTCAGTGTTCCTATTGCCGATCAGATTACGCTTTGTGGAGGTTTGTGGGAAGATGACGCATACTTATAGCCACGAAGATAAAACCTACGATGTGTTTAAGCTATGGGAGCTTGCTGAGGGGCTTTTAACTCAAGAGCTTGGGATCGAAGCTCTTGATTGGCACGACTACATGCAAGCTAAGTGTTGGAGTGGTGATAAAAGCCCAGCGGAAATTCTCGAAACGAGCGATGACACGCGGGGACACATGGAAAGGATTAGGCAGGCAGACCTGAACTACCCGATAATCATCGCTCCAAATTGGGGAATTGCAGACGGTATGCACCGGATTGCCAAGGCACTATACGAGGGGCAGGAGTCGATTCAATTCAAGAAGTTTGAGTCTTGGGAGCAGATGGAGCCTGCGCTAATCAAACAGGAAAGTGAAGATGACCGATAAGAAACTGCTTGAAAAGTTTGAAGATGCAGTCATTAAGAAGTGGCTGGACGAGCAGGCTGAATATGCCGACCCAAATAGGGAAAGTGCGGAGGGTGCTCGCGAACAGCTTCGGAAGCTACGAAGTAAAGTGCTGAAGCGAATGAACAAGGAGAGGTAGATGTTTCACTGGCTAATTGATGGACAGAGCCCTTGTATGGTCTATGACGCTGCGGGTCTTTTCCCTGCCCTTTCTTGCCACGGGACTGAGGAGCGATGCTTGGAAGACATGCTGATCTTCAGCAAGGTTTATCCTGGCCATGTCGTTACTCTTCATGAGGGTCATTGTCCGATGATTGAGGGCGAGTTGGCCACAAAAGACGACAAGCACGTTCTTGAACTACATGCTGATGTTGCCCAGTCAGAAGCCGTTGCGGACATGGCGCTAAAGAGAAAGGTTGCGGAAATAAAAGACATGAGGCGTAGAGAGATGAAGTTGGCGCGAAAAGATCAGGAGGAGCAAGAGTGGCAAACGTTCCTGGCCCAGGTATAGAGCCCATCGAACAAGATAGGCTTTGGAAGCGGTTGGGCTTTGCCTTTCATGGCTGGGATGAGAAATGGCTGAGACTCTGGCGCAACATCGGCGGCAGGGTTAGGAGCAACAAGGGCCATCCGGGCGGTTTTCACTTTTTCAAAAACCAAATGAGATCTAGAGTTTGGTTTGCTTTAAAAAGGATTGGGTGGTGATATGGAAGCGCTACTAGCTACAACCTATCTCGCTGACGCCACTGGCAAGAAGAAGACCTTTTGGCTGCCGGTTGAACTTCTGGAAGCGGAGTTTTATGCCGGCGGTGAGAAGATTGTCTGTATCAAGGTGCAGCACGGGGATGGGTGGACGATGCCCTTTTATGTCTCCCCCGATGCTCTCTACGATACTGTTGAGAAAATGGCTCTTTCCTATGAGCGCTACTTTGGGGTTTGGGTAAGCGAGCAGAGAATCAAGCGAGACAACCCCAACATCGTTGAGGATCTCGACAATGTGCTGTTGAAGATTGGCGAGGGCGAGCTTGAGGATCAGGATGCTTTCGATGCGGTTGAAGCCCTGGGGTTCGCCAATTGGGAGGCTGACTACATAGTGAATTATTGGGTAGGATGATGAAAGCCTCACAGATAGAATCTGGTAAAACGGTCTGCCTTAATCCGCATTTTCTTGATGTCTGGTGGAAGGGAAACAACTACTTTCCACGAGACATTAAGGGCAGGGTCTTGACGGTGTATTCCACAGAGTCTATTATCGTTCATGATGGAAATAGCGGCGCTTCTGAGCCAGGTTTGCGAGTTAAGTTTGCCGCTGGTGCTGGAAGTTATAGTATGGAGATATTGGGTTCTGGTGAGCATCGTCTGGCTTTAGCCGCAGACGCAAACCTTCACAGGTATAGAAACATCCCCGTTTTCATAGCTGTGGGGGAAGTTGCGGAAGAGGAGGACACAGAGCATTGTTCGTGTCCCAAGCCAATAGAAACAACAGTGACAATCGATTTCAAGCCGGTTAAGGTTTGTAAGAACTGCATCAAGGAGATACAATGAATATCCTGAAGGGAAAAGTTGATTGGGCAGATGGCTGGGCCAATGAGCCCACTATTAAAATTCTGGTAGACAAGATGCCAGATCTCGCTGACTTGCGGTATGAGGAGCGAGAAGGGCTCTACTATGCTGAGCTTGGTGGCTATGTGTCTTTCTACTACTACGTGAGGCCCGGTGATGGCTTCGGTGGTAGGGTTTTCAACATCACGATGAAGGATGGCTCTAAGAAAGCTCTGAGGGGTCCGTGGTCTTCTCGGGCTGGTGCGATGAACAGGTTTGGGTTTGGTCCGTGTCTGGATGTTTCCATGACCGACAACCCAGAGTCCTATGAGAGGGGCTACACCTTCTTCGCTTCTGCCTGCACTCTTGAGCTTGTGATGGATGCTATGGACAGGATCAACATTGGTCCTGGTTATGGGTTCAACAAGCCGAGTTGGGCATCTAACACGGAAGAGTTTCCCTTCCCCGATGGCTCCAAGTTTCACCTTGAGGAGTGCGATGATGGCTCCGACATCATTTACATCCCCGCTGTCCAGCTTCCCGATGGTGAGATCTGGATGAAGAATCCCAAGAGGAAACGGGATTCTTCCTATGTGGATCGTCAGTCCAGTGGCGAACAGGTTATCTTGAGGTGAAGCGATGAAAGAGCTTGAGAGACTCCAGAAAATTGTCAAGGCAAAGCGAGAGAGAATCGCTAAGTATAAAGATATTGAGTGGTATGCTGCCATGGACGCTGCTTACAAGCAAGTGGAAGAAGAAATCGATGAGCGTCTGGCTGACTATCAACATCTAAACTACTTTGGGTTTTGAGATGCCACTTATTATTTCTGTATTACTTCTTTGTGCCGCCCCGTCTATTCCCATAGCCGTCTACACTGATTATTCTGTGTATGTGGGTCTTGGTGGTCTTGGTCTTTTAATCCTGGGCATCATATTCGTCAAGTATGAGACGAGGGATTGTGCCCCTGGAACCAGTGGAGGCCTTGGGCTTGCGGCGATGGTTCTTATCCCCATATTCACTTTCATGGTGTCCAATTTTCTTGCCGCCTTGATCAAGTATCTTGCGACCCACTTGACCGTGGCTTGGAGTTAAAAATGACTCTAAAAGAGGCGCTTAAAGACTGGACGGACGTTGATGTGGCCCAGTATGAGCTGGCTAAGGTTTTAGGGGTTATATCTGAAGACGACAATTTTCAGACAGATACAAAACATCTGTGGTGGAGTGATACTCCCATAGGCAGCATGATGTTCGATCTGCTGGGAGCCTTGGAGGATGAGGGGTTGGTGGAGTGTAGAGCGGAGCCAGACTTGCAGTATCGCTGGGTCAGAGATGACTTGGAAGACTACATTGATGAGCGAGCAAAAGAGAATCCGCAGTTTCCAGAGATGGTAGAAGCTGCGGAAGAAAGGCGGAGTGAAGAAGTGAAACACGAATATATTGAGTGCTACTGTGACTCCGAGCACCATCTTCTCCGCTTTACTTGGGAGGATGATCCCGACTGGTCCGAGATCTATGTGAATGTTCATCTCAATTACTACTACGGATTTTGGAAGCGGCTGTGGTATGGGATCAAGTATATCTTTGGCCACAAGAGCAGCTATGGCCAGTTCGATTGTGCTGGCTTGGATCACAAGAAGGTGAAACAGCTTCGGGATTTTTGTAATAGCTGGCTGGAAAAGCATCCGTGGCCTTATGGAGAAAAGGCTACGCCAGAAGAGAACCTGAAGTGGGCGAAGATCATTGCGGAAATGCAGCGCAAGGGTCTTGAAAACGCTGAGAGAAAGCTGAAAGAGGCTGAGGCTCTAGTGGAAGAGGGAGATGGCTAATTGGGTGTCACTGGTAATTACCTATCTCATAACCGGACTTATTTTGGCCGGATTGTTTTCTGGAGATGAGCATCTAAAAACCAAGAGCGTGTTGCGCCTGATTTATGTTGTTCTTTTCTGGCCAGTTTTTCTCGCTCTGCTTTTTGTAAGGTGAAAAGAAATGCCATACGTGAGAGCTAAAGAGCTTCCTAAGGTTGGATTCCTTGGTCATGTTCGCGACTTGCTTTACCGCGAAAAGCTGTGGGAAATCGAGGTGGTGTTTGCTGAGAGCATCGAGAGGCTCGGAGCCTCGTTCGATGATCGTGTGAGGAAGGATGTTCAGGCGTTTAACAACGATGGCCTGCTTGGTGGATGGACTGGAAGCTATGGCGGAAGCTCCGCTATGATGTTTTCCGATAGTAAGTCTGCCAAAGCCGCTGGAGGTAAGCTAAACACCAACCTTCCAGAGAACGTGGCTGTTGTAGAGATTACGAGGCACTGGAAAAAGTCTTGGGTGAAGATGACTCTCAATCCTGCCCACCAAGCTGCCCTTCTGCCCGAAGCTCCCAGCGGTGTGGATATGGATAGGGCCAAGAAGATCCTTGATGTTTTCGTTGGACTCAAGGCTGCCTACCGTCAGGATCCTCTCCACGAGCTTAAGGTGACGACGGAAGAGTTTGAGATGCTTGTGGAGAAGGGCTGGCTAAAGCCTCACAAGGGCAAGAGCCCTCACAAGTATGACAAGCCAATCTACAAGGGCAAGTATCCCGAGATGTATAGATACTATGACCTTGCTGGCTGTAAGATCACAACTGAAGGAAAGAACATCTGTAGAGGTTAAGATGAGCGAAAAAGAAGACACAAGAAAAGCAAAGATACTTGGGCTGGTTGTGCTTGGGATCCTTATCCTGGGCACCTACTTCTTTGGCCATCACTGCTTAGTCGAGCTTACGCCCTACCAAAACGAGAGCCAGAGGCAAACAGAAAGGCCATAGGAAGATGGAGAAGTTTGACGATATAATTGCCGGGAGGAAGCGCTTCAACAACAAGCCCTATTCTCACTGGGAACAAAAGGCACAATACGCTGTCGTGGATTGGCTTGTTCGTGCCGCTCTCAATACGGATACGAGATGTCTTCCTGGTAAGCTGGCTCATGACCGGCTGATGGAGTTGGCCAAGGCTGAGAATCCTGAGTTGGTCAAGGAAGTGTTGGGAGATGTAGATAGGTTCCAACGAAACATCGCTCGCGTTGTCAGCGGGCTTGCAAAATAGGAGGGGAAATGTATGCCTTTGGAATTGTTGTTTTAATTCTCACTTGTCTTCTTTTAATCCTTAACTTCATCGGTTCAGCGAAAGAAGAGGATATGTTCTGGCCGATTTTTGTGAGCATCCTTTTCTATGGCTCAATCGGCACATACATTCTCTTATCGCTTTCCTACGTGGGAGGATAGAATGAACACTGCTGCGATTATATTTATGGGCAAGATCCTTGCCTGGATTTTGCTTTCTGGTTCCGCCTTGATGCTTGTTGGGAGAGCCATCTATGCTGTGAAATATCAGGGTTCTAAGGAGCAAAGAATGGATCAGTTGAGAGGTAGAAGGGTGCGGTTTCCTTTTATTCTTCAGTCTGTTCTGTTCCTGGCTTCTCTGTTTTATATCGTAGGGTTCTGGGGAGTAACGCAATAGGAGAACAAGATGTTGGCTTTTGGTATTGTTGTGCTATGCCTACTTGGCATTATGGTCGTTGTTGATGTGATTTTCATGGGAGCTATTCTTACTGAGCCAATGGGCGGGGAAGAGACGTTTGGTTTCTTTATTTGCCTCGCCATCTTGCTTGCCCTAGCTACTTCCATCGTATATGTTTCCCTGACGCTTGGAGGAACATAGTGAATAAGAAGGTGAGAGAGCCATGAATATCTATCGGCTTACATACGATTGGCGGCACGATGGCGGCGATGACTGGCAGGAAGTTGTCGTAGTTGCGGCCAACGAGGAAGATGCTGTTGCGGCCTGTGGTTTCGGAGCCTACCCAAATGACCTGGTGACTTGTGAGCATGTCGGAACTGCCATTGATCCGGGCAGAGGATTGATTTGTTCTGGGGTCCATACTTATCCTCCCTTTGAGGCTGGCGATGAAGTCAAGCTTGCCATGGGCTTTTTTCCTGGCGTTGATATTGGAGCTACGGGTAGAGTAGTTGGCGTGAAGTATGAGGGCAATGTAAAATACATCGAGGTAATTTGGAATAAAGACGACCCGGAGTGGAACGGACAGAAAGACAGCTACTACAACTCTGCGTGGTTTGACTACGCCGGGGAGGATGAGGATGCTGAATCTCAATGAAGTAAAGGTTGGGGATAGGCTGAAGTGGCATCTCAGTGATGGTGGATACGATGATTTCTCTGTCACTGATGGGCACGGAGCTACTGTCACGCGAGAGCCATACAAGATTGAGCTTAGTGATGAGTGGTTCATTGATGTTAAGTGGGATCCGGGCACGACTCAGCAAGATGGTGGATATTGCTTGAAAGATTTTGTGCGCTGGAATGAGCTGCTCCCGCCAGATGAAGTCTTGGGATACGAGCCGTGTCGCTGTAAAGAGCCCGACCTTGTGAAGAATACCGTGGCGGGCAAGGAGTTTCTCTTCTGCCGCATTTGTAAGAGAGAAAGACCAACCTTTACTTTTTGAGGTTTCCAATGGACAGAAACTACACCGCTGAGTCAAAAATAGGCAGAAACTACACCGCTGAGTCAGCTATGGCTTTCCTTGCCGACCTTGTTGGTCAGCTAAAGGGGATGGAGAGTCCAGCTAGCAATAGCGGGACTGAGTTTGAGAACGACGTGTTTTCTATGCACGCCTACTGTTGGTGTGATGACACCAGGTCAGGCCACGAAGATGGCTGTCCGCCTTGCTTCGATTACAAGCTGGGGGATTTCTGGGCGGACTGGTATAAGCACGTCAATCGGGGCTTTGATTGTGCCGAAATCTCTCCCGAGGGATTGAGAGAGATGATGGCCAAGTGTCTGGAGAGTCTGAAATGAAAAAGCTGCCAACTAAAACGGAATGCTTGATGGTTGAAAAGGGTGTGCCTTTTTCTATGAATGGCCCCATTTTCATCATCAAGGGCTCTGAGATCAGAAAAGCTCTTGAGAGCTATGCTGGCAAAAGGTTCTTCGCAGGTCACTTCCCAACAAGTCGATACGCTGGCCTTATGTCCTGGGCGGAAGCTGGGATGGCTTCGCGAGAGGATCTTGCCGCGTGCGAGGCACGGTGTAGGCGAGACAATGCTAGGGCTGAGAAGGCTGAGTTGCTTCTTCCCAATCTTGATGATAGGATTGGGTATTCTCTCAGCGAGCGAGAAGTAGAAATCATTTTCCTGGGAGGTTGAGATGGCAACAATCGATTCGGCAAAAATCATTAGGGAAATGCTGGATAATGATGGAGTTTATCCGGGCGACCCCCGATGTCTGGCCATCTACGAATACACAAATGACTGGGACAAAAAGTGCTGGTCGGTGTGTTACGAAGAGATGGATTTGGTTGCACTTCATTCTTCGCCCTTTGTTCATAACCTCAGGCTCCTGTGGAGCCAGGAGGAGGGCCACGTAGGAGATATGACCAATGAAGCTTAAAAGCATTGATTTGTGTTTGGCTTTCGAGAACTGTGGGTTCTTCAGGGATCTCTTGATGGTCGGGGATCCTGAGATGCCTAACGTCTCCTTTATCTGTGAAGATGAGACAGATGAGGATGACAAAATTGAAATCACTTTGACCGGCCCCGAGTTTGATAATTTCTGCACGGCCATTAGTGAAGCTCTCAATATGCTGAGTTCCATACGTGAGAGCCAGGTGTCTGCGGATCCCAGCAAGAGGGCTCCAGGTTACTGTGCCCGCAAAACTATAGATGGGCGCCCTTTGGCTCTTGAGCACTGCGAGACTTGTCTTGGCTGTGGTGGCTTGACTGGAGAGGCAGCTCACGCTATGCGTTCGGGCAAGAAGATTCAGGCCATCAAGGTTCATCGAGGACTCAATGATGTGGGCCTCAAGGAGTCGAAAGAGTTCGTTGAGGACTGGGGTAGGCACTTCGAACAGTATCAGGAATATCTGCGATGACCGAAGATGAATACTATATGACGCTCGCCGTTGCTGAGGAAGAAATGGAACTGGCCAGAGAAGAAGAAATCAAGTATAAAAAGCGTGAGAAGCAGATGCGGCGGGCTAAGAATAAAGCCAAGACTCTGAGACGAAAGAAACAACGAGCCGACAAAGAAGCTGGAGGTTGGTAGGATGTTTGATGTAGGCGACAGGATTGAATTGATTTCTATGCCCGATGATCCTTCTCCTCTCCCTTCGGGAAGTAGGGGAACGATTACCGGCAAGAACCCTGTGAATATGGGTCCTGGCCAGTCTTTTACCCAGTATGGTGTGAAGTGGGACAACGGCAGAACCCTGATGCTCTGCGTGCCGCCCGATGTGGCGAGGAGGATTTAATATGTCTTGGACTCTGTTTTGGGACATGCATAGTGGTGGTGGCTGTAAAGAGGATTGGGCTGAGATCTATATCGAGGCCCCCGAGGAAGAAGCTAAGGTGATTTTCTATAATCGCTTTGGCCACAATCCTGAGCGTGTGAGTTGTACTTGTTGTGGCAGCGACTACTCTATCTCAGAGGAAAAATCTCTCAGGCAGCTCAGCGGCTACCACCGGAACTGTGCCTATGACAGTGAGAAGGGGAAATACATCGAAAAGCCGGATAAGAGATACAATAGGGATGCACGCCTCATCCCTCTCGCGGAATACGAGAAACAGGATCACGTTCTCGTTATTCGTGCCAACGAAATCAAGCCCGAAGAGCGTGAGGGCGATGTTCCCCGGCAAGGGTATGTCTGGGTGGAGGAGTAGGAGATGATTAAGCCAAGGTTTCTTTGGGCAGCCCACTATTTCTTTGCTGATGGCGGCTGCGTGGATTTCGCAGTGGTCGCTGCAACATCCGGGGATGTAGCTGAAATGCTGTCCAAAGAGCTTGATCCCTATAGGTTTAGAGATATAGTGGCTGTTAAAATCATCCGTGCTACTGGAGACTTCTGTAAAATCAACGAGACTTGAGATGACCTATAAAGACAACCTGAGCGCAGCTATGGCACAGAACAATGCCTTGGTTGTCGAGCTGAAAAAGGCTCAGGAAAGGGTTGAGAAAACTGGCCCGCAGGAGATTCCTGATCTTGACGATGTGATGCTTGAGTTTCTTATGGGCTGGGATAGACAAGTCTACTGGCCTAAAAACGGCTGGACGATCCTTGTGACAGATAAGAACCGCAATGGAGATCCTACATATGGGATTGCATTTAGGCCACAATGGAGAAGCGTTGAGGTCGTTGTGGTTAGCCATGATAATCTTTATAACAAATGGAGCCACTATCGAGATCTCCACGTAGTTAAAAGAAAAAAGGGAAAGGTTCTCAAGCGAGCACTCACATATTATTACGTCAAAAGACATGGAGAAAGAAATGATTAAGTTTCTCATAGGCTTTGCTTTTGGAGCGGGCTTTGGTATTTACTTGTGGCCGATAGTGCGACACATCGCGGCGGGGTGGTGAGATGCCTTACAGAACTTTGGGCAGAAGGATGACTGGCACTACACATTCTTTTCGTATTGATGTTCATATGGAAGAGGATGTGGAAGACAGGTCGGTTTTGTCCTGGATTCTTGAGATGCTTAGAGCCAATAAGTTTCATGCGTGCTCTGTGTCTGGTGACTTGCTTGAAGAAGACAACCCCAAGTTTAGCGCCAAGCTAGTGGCTGAGCTTTTGGGGTTGCCGTGGAATGATGTCATAGACATCCTGGACGATTCTAGCCGGGATCCTTGGGAGGGTTTAGCAGAGGCTTACTTCGGTAAGTTTGGCGCAATATCAAACGAGCATCGCCAGCTTATGTATATGTTTGGCGCTTTGCTCAGGGGGAGCCAATGAAAGAGATTAAGTGGGATGGCGAAGAGAGGATCATTCGGGAGCTTTGCCCTGGCCATACACTTGAGATTGAGCCGTGTGGTGATGGGATTAAGCTCATGGTGTATTGGACTAACAAAGACGAAGAGAGGAAGCTTGTGGAGCGCCGCGTCATTAACTCCAAGAGTTTGACGGGATGGTGAAAGAAAGAGCGAGCAGTTAAGGTAGAAAACATGGAACACTTGACTTTGAAAGAACTCAGGGAGTTGGCTGGGGTTAAAACAAGGGTGAGGTGGCACCCCGATTACTTCTTGAACGTTTCTTCTTATAACGTGGCAAAGGATCTCTTTTTTGTGGTATGGGTTAGAAGGTGCGATGAATTTTGGGAAGTTGGGCTGGAACATCATAACGGAGGCATCCAAACAAGGGGCATTAACGAAGAAGGATGTGGAAGTCAATCTAAGGTGCCCATGCTCATTCGTGCCGATGTTGCTCCAGAAATAGATTTCACCGATAAGGAATTGAAGAGGCTCAACAGCAGGCATAACGCAACGCGGTGCGCTAAGTGTAACCGGCCTCTCAAAGAACCTTTCCAAAATGTAAAACACTGTCCGGTGTGTGAGCCATGAACAAACTGAAACAATTTCTCAAGGCAAGTGGGTTTGACGAATATCCCGAGCAATTGATGGCTCTGGGGTTCGCAAGAGATCTGTTTTCTAATGGCGTTAGCTTGGAGGAAGTCGAGGCTCTCATCAATCAGATTCTTGCGGATACGGGCGAGGATCTTAGCTTTGACGAAGAAGAGAAGACGCGTTGGTAGATTAAAAAATTGCGCATGTAGAGGGGGAGATCGAGCTTTTTTCGCTCTTGTCGTGAGAAAGCTCGCGAGGGAGCTGGCGAAAGCATAGGCGATGCCAGGATAAAAATAAAGGCCGATGGGCAATTGCTGGAAACCTACCCGCACCCTAATACGCGGGGCCGATACAGCACGACTGGTTGGCGCAAACCAACCCACAAGGAGAAGGAACATGAGTAACGAGAATGTGAAGTTGAAGGGTCGTCTGAGTGGTCACCTTACTCTTAGCGGAACCAAGAAGACCATGAACCAGGAGGTCAAGGAAGCCATCGTTGAGCGCGATGACGGTAAGGTTTGTAAGCTCAGGAAGGTTCTGATTGATCCCGAGACTAAGGAAGAGGTTGTGTTCGAAGGTCCGGTGCGGATCTCTAAGAACGGGAACCTGACTGCCTTTGTGAATGTCGTTCTGAACGACATTGGCTCTGTGCTTGTTGATGCTCCCGCTGAGGAGCCCGAGAAGAAGGCTGAGAAGCCCAAGTTCGATGCGGACGCTGCGGCTAAGAAGCTGCTTGGCGCCTCGGCGTAAAACCCACGGGGCCATGACCAATTGGGGTCATGGCCCCATTTTTATTATGGAAATTAGACTAATTCCTCCTCACAATAGGAGAAGCATTTTCTTTTTGGAACTATGGCCGTCGCCTGATGAGAATCGTTTTTATCGGCGTCTTGACGGACGCCGCAGGCTGGCGCCCATACATCTTTCCACACTGATGGACTTCACTTGGCTTGCGGATGCGATATGGAAATCAAAGTAGGAAAATGGAAGCCTTTAACTGTGACTGCCTGGAAGCCTTGGGAAAGAGAATCGTTTGAAGGGAGCATGGAGCATATACAAAGGGATATGTGGATTAGGTGCTTTTCTCCATGGTTCAGCGAAATCTTAAGAACTTTGCGTAGTTGGGAGCCAGGTGCCATGTTTGAGAGGATCAAATATGGAGTGTGGCCGTCCATGGGGCCTTGGGTGTAGTGTGGAAATAAAACACAGAGGTCCCTTTCGCTATATGATTTGGGGTGTGCAAGCCAAACTTTCCATTATAGAGCGCATCCTCTATTCTAAGCTAAGCCTGAACTTTTCTAGCCGCCCCAACCTCATGATGTATGCGTTGAATAGTATGTTAGAATGGAGAGAATGGAAGAGGAAAAATGGGAATGATTAGAATAGCTCTCGGGATCCTATGCGCCATGGTCGCATGTCTGTTCTTGGTTCTGGCCACTCAACAAGCGTCCGTTGTGACTGCGGGATTCCTATACGTTCTTTTCTTCGCTTTCATCGCTGGAAGTGCCTACTTATTTCCAAGGTTATAAAAGGAGGAAGGGTTTGAAGAAACGAAAGATTAAGATCGGTGGGAAGCCTAACAAACATGGGCACTTCTATTGCCCTGGCTCTCCGCATATTCTCTGGCATCACGGGCTCAAGTATAAGGATTGCCCGTTTGCTAAGAGGGAACGAGATGCTAAGGAGTGCGAGGATTGCGAGCTACAGGAGAAATAACACCCATAGACACCATTCGTGCCAAAAGCAGGTTCGATATGTTGGAGTTTTATGCTCGCTGCCAGGCGTATAAAATTAGAAACAATTTGTGGAATGCGAGCGCAAGATGGATTCATTTTATAATGCAGGAGGAAACAAATGCCTAACAAGACTCTCAAGCAAATCGATGACGATCTAGACATGGCCAAGCAGTATGTTAAGCAGGCTGGCCACAGGGCGGGCAATGCCAATGATAAGGAAGGGGCAAAGAAGTGTAGTGAGATGGAAGAGAAGATTGATGATTTGAGGGAAGACTTCGGTAAGAAGGGGCGATAATGAAAGTCAGATTTTATGGAGATATTTGTTATCCAGGGGTCGTTGAAGTTGAGGTGGAAGATCTGGACGAGGCTAGGGAGCTTGCATCTAAATCCAGCTTTACCGATGAGGAAACTCAATTCACCGTGCATGATAAGCAAGGAAAGTGCCTAGCCTTTATTCCAGCTGGTGAAATCTTCGATGAAGATGGAAATGAGATCGAATAAGATGAAAGCCTGGAAGGATAACAGATGGTCTACGCACCTGGTATTTGGGCTGGTAGCCCTGGCTGTCCCCTTGCTTGGCCAAGGTTGACGGGAATTGGGAACTCTGATCAATATGCCATCCTCAATGGCCACAAGCCGATGGTTGTTAAGCCTAAATGGGTGATAGAGCGGTGGCTGCATCATATCGGTGTAGTTAGAGAGGGCATTAGGACAGGCGAGTTTGACCGATTGACAAGCCTATATGGCGAGTGCCTATTCGTCTCATCCTTCTATTGTGCCTTCGCTGAGACGGATCTTGAGAGGCTGCATAACTGTGAGGGTTGCGACGAAAGGTGTAAAGAACTGCCTGAGAATTCAGTGGAGGCGCTAGCAGAACGGTGGCGAGAAGCCTGGAGAGATATTATACCTTCTCACTCATACAACAAGCTCTCCTACTATAAAAGGTTTTTGCCCTCGGAGGAGAAGAAAAAGAAATGAAAGTTCAACTTGACCACAGCGATATGGCTTCCATTGTGCGTAGCATCAGGGATGACGTGGGGGCATATCTCGCTGCGCGAGAGGCTGAGAGGAACGTGTGGAAGCATCTCTGGGCTTCTAACGGAGCATACACAGAGGCAATTCTTAAGGCCGTAGCGGAATACTACGACAAGAAGGCGGAGGAAAAGGATGTATGACGATTACCGATCCGACATGAAAGTTGTGCGCTGGACCTTCTGGCGCATCTTGGGGCTTGTGGTCATTGCTGTTGTGGTTCTGGGTGCTGTGGGCTTTGGCCTGAGAAGTCTCGGTGTCTGTGGCGATACGGTGGTGGAACGCAAGGTGTTTGAGAATTCATACCAGCGTGTCGAGGCCCTGAAGTCGCAGATTGCCACTGACAAAGCTGTGCTGGCAGAGATCGAGGCAAAGCTTAGGAACCCAAGACTGGACGAGGATACTCGCTATAATCTGGAAGCGCAGGCGACAGCCGCCCGCATCCGCATCAAAACCGCTGAGAGAAAGCTGAGAGGTTTGCTATGAAGACAACAATCTTGACAATCGCTATTGCAGTCGTAATGTTGGTCGCTGCGTCTTGTAAAGTGCAGGACAGTGCGGAAGAGCAAGACGTAAAGAGGGTGCAGCGGCAGCAGAGCCAGTATTCAAAAGGCCAGCCGATTCCGAGCTTTGACTGGTCTTTGGAACGCCACCTTGTGGTTGAGCTGTATAAGGTGCGCAATCAAAAGGCAGCCACTCATTCCGTATGGCGGTCGGATCGTGGTATGTTTGAGGGAGATTGCCCGAGCTATGGCTACGGGATTCCATACGACACGAGCCTAACGAACCCACTTATGCCCACAGGGCATTCCCATCACTCCATAACGAGCATCGAGCAGGCGGAACCCAACGGAATCTTTACTTCTAAGAACACGGCAGCCACCTGGGTTATGTGTCTTGGAGAAGCTGGGAATCTTGAGCCTGTTTATGTTGAGACGAAGGTGACAGTCTATCCTGGCCCGGTCAAGGTCGATTATGAGAAAAATCGTGTGGTGCGCAGTGGTGCGGCAACGGTCCTGATTCGTAAGAAGTGAGGCCATGATTGAGTCAAGACGCCCTGGTGCCAGGATTTTCAATATGCTGAAAAGCAACAGGAGTTTTGCAGGGGCAGCGGTGTGGAGAATGTTGGACGCATACCTAATAACAGTCTTTCGTCCAACACTGAGGAGATATTTTAGGAAACAATGGCGACGTAAATAGCTTACCCGCCCCCGTAGCTCAGCCAGGATGGAGCAGAAGCCTTCTAAGCTTTTGGTCGGGAGTTAAATCTCTCCGGGGGTGCCGAGGAACAAAATGGAAATAAAGAAAAGGTTTGGTCCAACGCACAGGAGTTTGTTCCATGTCGATATTAACATAGAAGGCGTAATAGGTAATGTCATCGGACCACTAGATCCCACTTTATCACAGTTGCTTGACATGGTTGAGAAGCTCGTGCTTAGCGGAACACATGAGAAATCACTATGGAAATCAAAGTTTTAATTGGCCCAGGTCACTGGGACACTAAAAGAGATGAACATCTCCGTGTCATTGATGGATACAATTTTGATGACGCTGTTAATGAGATTATTAGTGAGTTAGATCCCGTTGCGCTGGAGCTTAACGACATGCTTGAAAGAGAGTTAAGACTTGATGATAGAACTCTGTAGAGCCCGCAGATCTGAGAAGTCTGGGGTCTTGAAATTCGATGAGCATCCTGAACCCCTGGGCGATATATTTGAGGGTATGATTCTCTTTCTTAGAAATACGCTGGAATGTTTGGGGGCCAAGGTGCTCCCCACGTATAATGCTCCGGAGGTTCCTCATCATGAAGCTTGAAGTCAGAAAACATGACCCAATTGTTTGGGATGACTGGTTGTGGTATTACTACGACATACCTATGCTGGATAAGACTTCGAAGCTACACGAGGTTCTTGACCTTGTAGCCGAAATCTGTCGCATAGAACTAGAGACAACACTATCGGATGGGCTCGATGAAGATTGAGATTAGAAGTCATGATCCATATGCAGCTCACGACTGGCTTTACGATTCATGCGGCGATGATGAGTGGTGGGATATTTCCGAGTCGGTGCTTTCGTTGGATCTTCTCGAACCCATGGTTTTCTATCTGATTTTAGAGCGTTCTTTGGACAAGGCCAATGAAAATCGAAATCCGTAAAACCCCTCGCAACGATGAAGATGTTCTTTTCAATGTCCTTGAGCAGATATTTATGCTGTACTACGAGCCCAGGGATTTTTGGAATGAAGAGCCTGTTGCTTGGGAGTTCCTAGAGCTGACGAGAGAGGAGGTTAAGAATGGCTTACTGTAGATTTTCGAATGGTGATGTATATCTGTTCGAGACATTTGAAGGTGGCTTTGAGTGCTGCGCTTGTCGCTTGGCTCCTCTTGGGAATACGATTTTCACTGGCGGCTTGCGATGGCAGGAGTATGTTCGCCTGTCAGATAAGGCCAAGGAGAAAGGCGAGAAACCAGGAAAGGTTGGTTTTAGCCCCTATGATCACTGCCCAGACTGCGACGGAGAAGTGTGCCAGAGCTGCTGGTGTCCTAACTGTAAGGGTGGAGGTGGCAAGGTGGAATGCCCAAACTGTACGATGCACAAGAACACCTTGATGAAGACAGCAGAAGAAGCTCTTGAACATCTTGAAGAACACAGGAAAGCTGGGCATGTTGTTCCAGAACACGCTTTTGATAGGTTGAGGGATGAGATTAGAGCCTCAGAAGAATAGCGAAAAACCAATCTTTTTCAGGCTGTTTAGCTTGGGAGTTATGGTGGTCTTTGTGCGTAATTTTTGGTGGAAGCCTCAGGAGCGTATAACACTTTTACATATGGTTAAGGAGATTCTGGATGAACACACCAAGACCTTGTGATGATTGCGAAAATCTCTATTACGAATGTATGCAGGAGGATGATCCAGACTATTTGGCCGAGTGTAAGCTTGGCCTTGAGCTAGGGGATGTTAATTGCCCCGCATACGAAAAGTGGATCGATAGGAGGTTCAGAGATGAGTATGAATCCAGAACGGCTGATTAAAGATGGCTATTGGCTTCAGGGAGGCGTTTGGGTGAAAGATTGTTCCCGTTGTGGTGAAATCAAACCACATGGGACCAAATGCCGCTGTGAAGAGAAAAAGAAATGAACATCGTCCCCCACGTAATAGATGCCACACCAGCTTTAAGAAAATCGCTGGTTGGTATTACAGGAGAATAAGAACAATGGAAAAGAAAAGATCTGAGGCTGAAGAAGAACTTAGAAAGATTCTTGACGGCGCAGCAGATAAGCTCATCAAGAAAATAGCGAATAGGCAAACGCCCCATGTGGCGAAGCCGAGGAAAAAAGATGAAGAAGCTGATCGTAAGGAATAGGAAGCAGGTAGAGACGAGCAACGAAGTTCAAGACAAGCACATCATCATTTCTATCTTCACCCCTGGGGACTCGGAGCCGAAAGTGGTGACAAATGACAACACAGAGGCGCTATTCTTTGTGCCTTTTCACGACCTTGACGGCGAGCCATCTGTGGCCACAAGCCTCGCGTTCGGTCCCATCATTCTCTTCGACAACCAAATGGCCCAGAATATTGTTAATTTCGTGAATAACTTTAGTGAGATTAATACTATTATTGTCCATTGCGATGCTGGCCAGAGCAGAAGCGCTGGCGTGGCTGCCGCAATTGCGAAGTTCTTTAACGGCAATGATGATCAGTTCTTCAGCGGCGGCGGGATGTATGGCTCACCGCGTTATACTCCCAACCGTCTGGCTTACAGGAAGGTTCTCAAGGTTTTCCATGGGATTGAAGATGATTGAGCCGAGGCAAACCTTTAATGTTAGAGGCTCTTTGAGTCCAAGTCCGGTAAATGATTACGACTTGAAGCACATACTTGGGCCCACGATCACGCCACTTCTGCTTAGAAGTAGGCAGCACTTCTACGATCTAAACGGGCATAACTTTTTCTTTGGCTGTATGAAGATTCTCCAGCAGGAGAACAGAACCTTGAGGAACAGAAGGAGTTAAAGATGTCTCGCTCTACGCAATATATTGGCCTCACCGCAAAAGCAGAGAAAATGACGGAGCAGTGGGATAGGGTGGAGAATAGCGAGAACTGGACAGGAGGCATGTTCGGTGAGGAAGTGAGTCTCGGTGAATGGCGTAGGCCAGACGGAAAGTATGTGAGGGAAGTGGTTCAGGCGGAACCTTGGAGTTCTGGCCCTATGATCTTTACCTGCCTCTCGGTTTTCCTAATCAGAGCTAAGGGGATCAGGCGTGAGGGCGGGATGTATCTGGAGCATGACTACGGTGAAGCGACTGACCAGAGATGGGGCGAGATGATTGAAGAGAGCAAGTGGGAGGATGTTTGGCCCGCGCCCAAGGATGAGTTTGACTATTCCCCTGAGTTTGACACAGAGAAGGGAGAGTTCTACTTTGGCTTGACGGGATTTGACGATGAGGGTTGAGCTGATTAGGGCTATTGACATGGCTGACCGCTGTTACTATTGGGAGGGCGGGCTCGTGATGCCCTTCATGGTAAATATTTTAGCAAATGGAATGGAGGATATGAATCGGGAATCATTAGTGGATGTTCTTTACGAAAGTTATTTCGACATCGAGTTTGATGATGAGGATTGATCTAAGAGATTGGATAGATCTTCACTTTTCGTTCTGCCCGTTCTACCATGCGGGGCTTAATGATAAGTTTCGTCCGAGTTTTAATTGCGATGCCTATTGGATGTTTTTTGGCATGGAGCCATCTTTTTAACCAAGGAGGAAGGACAAATGGATCAGGCTGAGAAAGACAGGATTCTGGAAGCTGCAAGCAAGGAGGCCCAGCGGTGGCTGGATGCTTTCTCTCTCGACGGAAAGTATAACAAGGACGCCGTGTTGGAGCAACTCCAGAAGCGCCAGTATAAGAAAGAAGGCGTTGTGGTGCGCGTGGTCGATTCCCCCAAGGAAGCCACCGAAGCTATTCTTGAGGGAGCAAAAGAGGTGATGGGCGTCGAGGAGCTGGAGAAAGAAACACTCGACAAGCTCAAGGAAGCTTACTCCTGTATCTGGGACTACTACGACATGGCATTCTATGAGTCCGCCTACTCGCAGCTTCCCGACAAGAGCAAGCTGAGCGAGGAAGACCAGGAGTTCTTTGAGCAGAGTCTCTTTGAGGCTTTCGAGGCTGGCCTTGGGTTCCTCATCAATCTCGGTTCCCTTCTGGTTGGCGTCATGCGCCCCGAGGCTTATCGGGATGAGGATCTCCGTATCCACCGGGAGACTGGCCCAGCAATCATCTGGGGCAAGGAGGAGCCTCAGTATTGGTGGCACGGTGTTCAGATCGAGAAGGATTGGATCGAGAATCCTGAGACTATCGATCCCAAGGAAGCCTTTACCCACCCGAACGTGGAGCAGAGACGAGCACTTTGCGAGATTGTCGGCTGGGACAAAGTGGTTGAAGCTTGCGGTGCCAAGGTTCTTCAGCAGGACAACTATGGCGAGCTTCTGGAGTTGGAGAGCGATGATGGTAGGGTGCGCTTTGTGCGGGTGACTTGTCCTACTACGGGTAGAATCTATGTGCTCTGCGTTCCGAACGATGTCAATACGGCACATGAGGGCGTGGCTCGTGGTTTTAACATGACGACCGATGAGTATAACCCTGTTGTCCAGACGTAGGATAGAGGCGAATAGGAATCCTGCGCGTCATGGATTATCAGTAGGTCTTGAAAGAAGATTTGGTCTTGATTACTATGATGCCAGGTTTTTCTGGGGTGTTTTGACTCCCGTGGTTGGGAGAATGGGCTCTTCGTTGTGGTTCATGCGTCATTTTAGAAACCTTGATTGGAGATAAAAATGTGGGTTGAATTCTTTATTCTAGGCGGCATTTGGTTCTGGCTGCTGACTGCCCTGTTTGTAGTTGTGCTGCTATGGGAGATTCATAGCGAGAAGGCAATCGCGGCAGGCGTCACCATTGCTGTCTATTTGGCGGCGCTCCATTTCTTCGGAGACGCGAATTTCTTCTCTTATGTGAGGGAGCACCCCGCCGTTCTTTATTTCGGGCTTCCAGCCTTCTTTGCGATTGGAACGGTGTGGATCTTTATCAAGTGGTTCCTGTATGTCAATCGGCACGCCACTCGCTACAAAGAAATGAGGCTAGAATGGCTTAAGGGAGAAGGCTTGGCAGAGGCCACTGTCAACACTAAAGTGCCTGAAAAACTGAAGGAAAAATGGGCACGGCAGGTGAAGAACTTTGCCAACTATCGTAGGGGAAGTCAGAAGCCGTTGCCCAGGGAGAATAAGGCTAAGATTATCACCTGGGGAGTCTTTTGGCCATTCTCTATGCTGTGGTCTATTGTTGACGAACCTTGGCGATACATCTACGACCTCATTTCCGGCTGGCTTCACGGCATCTCAGACTTCATCTACAAGAGGGCCGGATACGATGAGGATATGGAAGTGCCGGAAAAGAAGAAACGAGGGAAGTCTAAAGAAGAGCTTGATAAGGAAGAGCTTGAATTTCCGGGACTTGACGGGGGAGAAGGAGGTTTTTAAGGGATAAGAAATAGCCAATTAAAAGTGGCTGGGAGGTGAAATATACTAATAAAAGCATGTAAGGGTGTAGCAAAAACTAGCTTTTTTATACTTGAGTTTTGGGACAGTGCTGATATGATGAATAACTATTATTGGCCTTTCCCTGGTCAAAGAGGATGGATTAGTAGTATGGTGGCTCACAACTTATATCGTGATCCCACTAGTGGAGAATTACTCCACGTTGTCGCGACGACTGTAAAAGGAGGAAGCAATGAGTAAAGAAAGAGGTATTCAGAGGCAGGGCGATGTTCTGATCGTTCCCGTGGACGCGGTTCCCGAGGGCGCCAAGGAGCAGGCTGGCGAGACTGTGCTTGTGGAGGGCGAGGTCACTGGCCACGCTCATCGTATCCGCAGTAGCGATCTGGCTGCGAAGAAGGCCATGTTGCTGATGGTCGGCACGCAGATGTATCTGCGGGCTCTCCAGGAGGTCCACATCGATCACGAGGATCATGGGACCAACATTCTGCCCCCTGGTGACTACGAGATCCGTAGGCAGCAGGAGTTTACCCCCGAAGGTTGGCGTCGGGTGGTTGACTAACCAACAGTAGCCAAAGGAGCGCGGGTTAAGCCCTATGAGTGTCGTAGCTCGGCGCGCCACCAAGGACATGGACAATGGAAATAGCTCCCAGAAAGATGACGTGGGCGAGGGTTTTAAACGAACTTCGCAGTTGTGAATTAATATCCGACTGGCTTCTCATGTCGCGGCTCAACAAGGATCAGCTGTGTTCGGCTTTGAGACGGAGAATGTGTTTAGTGCTGGGATTGTGAGGCAGATGAAAGTGATCAAATCTCAAGAGCTTAGGAATATAATTAACGATTGGTTTAATTCCTGTGATTTCCCTCCTAATTTCTACAACCTATCTAGGCTTGACGATATGTTTCGATTCATCATTCCCACACGCATGTTCTACGATCAACTCTACGACATTATAAGGCGAGAGGCGGATAGATGAAAGTTGAACTTTACTTCTCAAGCGACAGGGCGATGCCGGTGAGGCATCGCCTTATTACGTTTATGCGTAGGCAGTGGAACGAAGACTTCGTGGATGACTTCACGATTGATGCTCATGAATTCTACGACAGCCTTGCTGGTGGTCAAATAGGCAGGTTTCACTATGAACTCTGGGAGTGGATGTTTGAGGCGCTTGATCCGCCTACGAGGTGATGAATGCTTTTGGCCAACGATTCTTTGAGACGCAGGAGAAGAGTGTGGGGTCAATTAAAGCAGCACTTAGGAGCTATTGAGCAATATCGTTTGGGCAATGAGCTTTTTAACTTTCTTTTGCGCAGCGGACTTGAATTTGCGATTGTTAGAAGGGGCGATGGGACTAATGTGTTGCGCAGCATCCTTTTCAACTGGGCATTCCGATGATTAGAACCAGATTTTTTAACGGCATCTATGACTCTTTCGAGAAGATAGATTGGCGGCTGAACAGGGATCATCAACCACTTCTACCCATAGATAATTTCACTGTGGATAGTCTCATAACAAGATGCTTTTTGAAGTTAAGAAACAAGGTAAAAGATGAGCTTAACGACTAAGCCTTTATCTTCCGCCAATGAGTTTTGGGATCAGATGCTTGAGATTGGGTTTGTTGAGGAATCTTTTGGTTGTTGTTATGTGACCTTTGATCTGATAGGTAGAAGCTGGGGCGCAGATTTACGCACATTTGGCTGGAGTTATTTTCATCCCATTTGGAGAGCGCTTGGATATGAAGACAATTGAGAATAGAAAGTGGGAAGATCTATCAGATATAATATCAGATGTGTGCTCACTCAAATTGTATCCCGGTTATGTTCTTCGTCTTGAGGGAAAGATTTTCGCTTTCTTTAGAGGCGTGAGCTTTCCACTTGTATCACAACTAAAAGGTTGGCTATTTAAAGGAGCAAGAAAGCAATGAAAGAAGACCCTAAGAATGTAGAGATTGATGGAACCCTAGTCGCTAAGGTCGAGAAGAAAACAAACAAAGAGCTTGAGCAAAAACTCTCTTCTCTTCGCCGCGAGCTTCGAAAGCAAGAGGCAGAGAAGGATCGGCTTCATAAGGCTGGTATGAGAGTTGATCAGCCAGAGCGGGCAGAGATCTTCAAAAAGGCGGTTCCCTATTGTAAGGCTGTCTCCAAGCTTCGTAGGGACATCTTGATAGTCGAGAAAAGTCTAAGAGTTTAATATGTTGAAGATATATCTCGTGAGGCATGGTGAATCCGCTTCCAACGTAGATAAATCCCTCCACAAAACCACAGCCGACCACGCTATTCCCCTATCTCCAAAAGGAAGGGAGCAGGCGAGAAAGGCTGGCGAAAAGCTTAATGAATATTTAAGTCATGATTACCTACCCCATAAATCCTGCCGACTTTGGACCAGCCCATATTGTAGAACCCGAGAAACCGCTGACGAGATCCAGAAAGCCGCTGACCGTTGGATCGAGGATAGAAAGGAGCACATCCTCCTATGCGAGCAGCAGTTTGGCTTGTTTGATGGATTGACTAACGAAGAGCTTGCTAAGGTCTATCCAGATGAGCATGCTTTCTATAACAAGTGCGAGGAGTTTGGGGGTAGATTCTGGGCTCGTATGCCGCTTGGCGAGAGCCGCTTTGATGTGGCCACCAGGGTTCATCAGGCTTTCGGTACCTTCCATAGAGATCACGACAAGTATGGGGTCAGAAACATCATCGTGATTTGTCACGGTGTTACGCTTCGTGCGTTCGTGATGATGTGGTGCCATCTCACTCCTGAGTGGTTTGATGCGGAACCCAACCCACCGAACTGTGCCATTAGGTTGATTGAAAATGGGAAGGATAAGGGATACTTGTGATTGACCTACGCTCCCTCAACAATGTGCAAGATTTCATTTACTACAGTTGGTATAACAAAGGGGGAGGATTTTGGTTTAACAATGGGCTTAGGGTCAGGTTTAGAAACTTGTGGGGAGGAGCACACTTCTTATTGTCCAGAGTCAACAATAGCATAATCTACTCTGATTTGTGGGAGAGAGAAATTGGAGATTAGCACTTACTTTGCCCGTGGCCGACCTGGTGTTGATTGGCTGTTTTTTGATGAAAATTTTTGGCGACCTATAAGATATGTCTTGTGGGATGACTTCCAGGATGAAATACAACTTCGATGTGAGACTTTTTTCTGGGATTTCCTACATACGTTTGATTGGCAAAGGTGTATAGATCATGGAAGTAAGCACTTACTTTACGCGGAAGTTTCCGCGCAACCACTATTGGAACCCGCACAGCCACCTCAATAAGCGGTGGTTTGAGATAATGCCTGCTCACACCTTCAGTTTTATAGGGGGCCAGTTGAAGAGGGAGTGTAGCGAAGATGTGATCCTGTTTATTCTTGCTGATGTTCTAGGGGAGGGTCGTGATGATTGACCTGCGTTATGTGTGGCCCGAGTGGAGTTCCACCATGGAGCATTACTTTTATTTGTGGACAGTAAAGAGGTTGAGCGACGATCTTCTTATAACGTTGACGCGCCTGTTGGAAAAACAAATTCACCCCAAAAAGAAGCCACTCTGGTGAATTGGAAACAAGGAGGAGACAATGGCTAGAAAGACTAGAAACAGAGAAGAACGGCGAGAACGAGCCAAGGAGCGTAAAGAAGCTGCTGAAGGGCGCACGCCCCAAGAGCAACTGGCTAGGCTGGATGATATGCTTGGTAAAGGGAAGGGAGCCAAGAAAGAACGGGCCAAGCTTGCCAAAAGGATCGAGGATCTGAAGAACAAGCCAAAGGTGAAGAAGGATGGCGACAACAGTGAGGTTGGGTGACCTGAAGCCTGGAGACAACTTTGTAGATGTATTCGATTGTTGCGGCGAGCACTATGGTCCTGGGGTTGTGGTAGACTTTGAGGAGGTGCCCGAAGAAAGACGGGAACACTACGACCCTGATGATTGGGTCTGGACACTGCTAGATCTCTATGAGGGCGAGTATGATTATAATCTTGGAATTGCCCATGATTGCACTGCTGTAATAGAAGAGATTGAGGATGAGCCCAGTAGGGTCGTGAATACAGTCTCTTTCTGTTCTTGCTCCAGCCCCGACCTCAAAGAGAATTATGCTGGCGGCAATAGATTCTTTGTCTGCCGAGCTTGCAAAAAGGAAAAGATATGAGTTTAACTACCACCCATGATAGAGATGTTTGGATCACTGTCGTATGGAAGGATGAAAACGACCACAAGCCCAGACATGAACATATGTTTTTGGAAGCCTATGCTGATAGTAAAAAGTTCATGGGCATGCCACATATGGCTTTTGTCGGCAAACACCATCCTATATCTGAAATTCAGTCTTTCCCGAAGTTTCGGATCACCACGGAGGGATAAATGGGCAAGACTGCCAAGAAGAAACGCTCTGAGATTAGGAAAGCAGCGAAGAAGGCTAGGAAGGGCAAAAACTATATCAAGATGGGGCCTAAGCAGGGGCATACGGGGCGCAGGCAGAAGAAGTCTCGCTATGGAACCTTCAAGGCCAAGAAGAATCGTGGTAGTAGAGGTCCAGGTACTACTCCTCCGGGCGTTAAAGGCCGCAGGAGACGCCAGGGGCTTAGCACAGGAAGTAAGAAGAGAAACCTTCCAAAGCGCCCCATGCGGCCTCTCAGGCAGCGTAGGCGGCTAAGTTCTGGGGACATCGGGACTAGGAGGAGGCGGAGATGACGGAGCTTGATATGATTATTGAGAAAGTTAAAGATGCTGCCCTCTATGTAATCCTTTTGCCGGTTGGTTTGCTGCTAAAAGTGCTCCAGAAAAAAGGTGGCTCTGCAAAAGAAGACAATCTTGATAGGATGTGATGAAATGAAATACACAGAGATGGCGAAAAGATTCGCTGAAGACACAAGCAAAATGCTTCAGCATAACAAATACCTGCTTGATGACCCAGAAACCCTAGCTCTTGTTCTTGAGCTTAGAATGGTTCAGCCGCTTGGCGATGCCTACAGACAGGGCAAAGAAGAGAAGATTGTTTATTGTGATATGAGCCATCTTCAATTGGATGTTAGAGCAGGAGCCCAATAATGATCTACAGACTTAATCAACATGAAAACGGGAATTTCTCTATGGCCAGGTTTCATTCCGACAGTGAGCGATGGCTCCCCATTGACCACGAGGGTCTAACTTTTGACCAGGTGGAGATTTCTCTCAGGGCTTTCGGGTTTGTGGCCATTGATGATTATGTGCGAGGTGCGGTGCGTCAAACCATATACGCTATTGGTGGATTGTGATAGAAGCTAAACAATCCACTGATTTCAGGGTTGTTGTTTCCTATGGCGGGGAGATTGTTGATATAGCAATTGATAATTGGGGCGAGGATTGTTTTCATGTGCTTTGGGAAATGCTATATGAAAGACTCCTTTATATGAAAGGCTCGTTAATTTAAGATGGAGATAAAGGGTGTTAAGTGGGAAAGAAAACAATTTGTGCCGCTTCCATGGCGTATCATACTTCCTAACGAGGCCCATTGCTTTTTCCGCCGTTTTATGTCTGGTTACTTGCGGCGATGGAAACTTGGAGCCTCCACCGACTTTCCAATACGAATGTAGCGACATCACAGACTTCTAAGATACTCCAGTCATCTGCGGCAAGACTGAACTATGCGTCAGTGGCTATGGCCAAGAGACAAGAGGGCATCTTTGTGTTTGTGATATTCTCTGTATATGTTGGGTAGGAGTAGGCCAGGATGCAGCTATGCTTATCTTGGGCGGAGAATTTTGTAAGCTCGGCAGGGACAGTAGAGAAGACAAGCTATTGGAATACAAGGAGCTTCTCGATGAAAATTGACATGAGGAGTCCAGAGATGCCGTGGGATTATAACTGGATAGTTAGGATAGAAATGCGCGAAAAGCTTGGCGTGAATAGGGACGGAGATGCTGTTGTAAGCCTCAGGACATTGCTGAGAAAACAAACATACTTGGGAATTAGGAAATACCTACATGATAGAACCAATTAGTCATTGTCTAATAAAGCACAGAGTCGCTGATTTCTTATGCGACAATTTCGGTTTAGACGAGTCCGAGTTTGATGATTACGAGATTGAAGGGTTCGGAGATTTTCTTATTGCCGCCCATGTCCTATGGAGCTGGGCCAGAGGGGTGGTGATGGATGACTTCCTCAGGTCAAATCGTATCAGCGACATACGGAAAGAACAAGAAGAAGTCTGGGATCACGCCAGCAATAGCATTAAGCAATCCTAAATTCGCCCATAATGTTGGAGCAGCCTTGAGGGCTGCTTCTTGTTTTGGGATAAAGCAGCTTTGGTATAGCGGCAATAGAGTTCAACTTGACCTTGAAATGAAAAAGCATCTGCCTCGCGAAGAACGGATGAAGGGGTATAAGGATGTGGAGCTGAGGCAGTTTGACTATATCTTTGATGAATTTGAGGGGATTGCTACTCCGGTGGCCATAGAGTTGAGGCAGAACGCTGAACTTCTACCTCAATTCGAGCATCCCGAAAATGCTCTGTATGTTTTTGGCCCGGAAGATGGAAGCATTCCGCAGACTTACTTGCGACATTGCCACCGCTTTGTGGTGATTCCAACACACTACTGCGTCAATCTTGCGGCGGCTGTGTATCTTGTTCTCTATGACCGCTTGATCAAACGCCAGCTTGCTGGTTTGGATCCTGTGCTTCCCATTGGAGATCTGCTGAAAGAACAGCGGGGATATGTAGATGAGTTTGAGGTTTAAAAGATCCGTTGGTATTAGAACGGAGATTGTCAATCTTGGATGCTCCCTTGACTGTGGGCTAGGCGGCAAGCTTCGCGATGAGTTTGATGTCCTATGGAGATCTTTTTTGCCGGTGTATGGATCTTTCAGCAATGTGGATAGAGACATTAGAGATGACTATACGCGTTAAATACAAACACCAGCTTGAGATCCGCCTTCTTTATTTCATGGACGAACAGTGTGGCTTTAAGCTGCTGGGCTTTGAAGATGAGTTTGAGGGCGCTGATGATTTGTTATTTACGTGGCCCTTCTATTATAACTATTGGAAAGTTATAAGAAAGTGGAAACACGGCGGCGATGGAGATCGCGGCCCACTTACCTGGAACAAAGATGATTATCCATATACAGAGTAAAAAAGATAGGTATGGTCGAATAGGCCCGCAGATCAGGGATCAGATCTGTGAGATGCCTATGTGGATTGCACCGGAATATTTCTTTTTCGCACACATTTTTGCTCCGATGTTTCGTAGGCTTGCAGGAATTCGAAATGCGTATTGAAAAGCGAAAAATTTGCTGGGATCTTTGGACGCTAAGTGAGAGCGATCCAGTGCGTTCCGCCCTGGGACTTCTCGTACTGAAGCTGCCCCCTATGCGGCATCAGCATTTTGAGCAGTGGGCGGAACACACAATCACGGGTGAGCTACATGAACTTTAGCATGAGCTTTAATAACAGTTGCAAAGAACACTTAACGTGTTCCTGCGGCTCCGGTTATTCATGGCTCTGGAACCAGATCTGTGGGTGCCTTAAGTCTGATTTTTGGGGCGATCTTAACAAGGAAATCTATGAACAAATGGGCGAAACCTTAGCAGTAGACCTAATAAGGAAGATAAGATGATGGGCTTAGCATTTCCAAGTGCAGAGAGATTGCTACAGCTTCATGAGCTTGAGAACAACTTTAGAAAACTAAGCGAGAGTGCTGCTCACAACGCCAAATGCTTCACCGACAAGAGGATTGGAGCCATGGATATTGCCCGCTCGCGGGCCTTCTGGGGAGCAGCCAATCTGGTGGCGGAGTTAATAGGAAGGAATGACAGGAGGATCTGATGTCCGATAATAATGAATGGTTCAAGAAGTTTATGGGCATGTATAGTTCCAAGTGGGAGCTATACTTGTGGCTTGTCTTAAGTATTGGGCTTGTTGTGCTTCTTTTGCTGGTGGTATAATGATAAGTGTTCGAGATAAGGTGGGTGCGTATGACCGGCTCCACAAGAACTATAACTCTTATGTAGATAGGCTTGTCTTGAACGAGCTTTGGGGCAGGCTTGTGCGCAATATATCATTACCCTTTGGTATGTGGACATGGGTAGAAAAAATGAGGGATTCCTAACGGCTAATCGTATTCTATCTATCGACTGGGATTATATCACAGGCGACTGTCAGGAAGATGATACTAATCATTGCGGCTATTGCACGGCGAGGCTTCACAGTAGGCCACCGACTGGCCGTGGGGCGCTCAACCTCCTGGTTCCCGAATGGAAAGAAGTTCTTGAAGAAATCAAGGAGCTGAAGGTTCCCAGAAAGATCCCTGTGTATGTAGCAGAGTGCCACGCCGAAATGGTCAAGGTCGCTATGCGACACTACAGCGATGATATGATTGTCACCGACTTTGATTATCACTTTGATGATTACTGGCCTGATTCAGATCTCACTTGTGGGAATTGGATCTCAATCCTCAAGAAAATTGTTCCCAAATTTGAAGTCGAGAAGGCAGTAAGGAACTACACATATGCGGCAAAGGCAATTTTCTTCTGTCGCTCCGCCCCTTGGACCCCCTCAGAGATGGACGCAGATTTCCTACATCTGGTCCATTACTTCTGTAAAAAGACTGGAAGTCCACCAACCTTCGTTGGCCATATGGGAAAGAAACTCAGGAAGATTTTCAACCACATTCACCCAGACGAATACGGATCTTTTATGGTTTTGGAGGGATAGGTGGCTGAAATAAAAGTGAGGAGGCGGCCATTCTTTAATAGGGCTGCCGTAGTATCTCCTTATGGGTGTGGACACATATGGAATCATATGTTTTTCACGAAGTCTATTTTTAAGGCCCGCTTGTGGGAGGAGTTTTTTCATGGAACCCTATTTCATCAAGAAGGGGAACTCATTGAAATTCATTAAGCCTCATCCGCATCTCATAGGACAGAAGATCGAGGTGGGAATGTGGGAGCTTATTGATCAGTTTGGGGCAGACGGCTTGAAAGAGCTAAGGGATAAGTATCCTGTCCGTGACGAAGATGAAGATTGATTCTTATTTTAAAAAATACAAAGATTACCATGCCAAGAGGCTCGCGATTGTCATGACTGATATATATATCTGTTCTATATATCTTGAGTGGCCTCTTAACCCCATAAAAAACAGTATGGCCAGACATCTGTTTGGCGTACAGCTTAGGAATGCTTTGAGAAATGAAGACCCCCAATAGTGAAGAGCCGGAAGTTCCTGCTTCCCCAGATGAAGTGAAGACTTCCATCCAGATCACCCAGTTCCAGGGCGAAAAGTATGGCGGCTCCCAGAGCTTCAGGATTTCTGGCCAGAAGGCTGTGGAAATACATAAGATTCTGGCTCCCCTTACAAAGCTGTATCCAATTATCACAAAGCCTTCTGGCTCTGTGAGGGTCCAGCTCTTTGAGTTCAGGGAGAGCAGCGGAGCTTATAGGAAGAGGCAGGGAGCAACAATAACGCTTCACGCGGCTTACCTCTATGATGTGGCCAGGTGGGTGAAGAAGGTGTTGTCCAGGAATGAGCTGCTGTGAGAATCGTTTCTAAGACAAGCCGCCTTGGTGGCCCCAGAATCGGAAAATATATAGATGGTGATTTATTTAATCTATTAGTAGATCGATTTTCTATATTCTTTGAGGTTCCTTGGCTCTATAGCAGTTGGGTGGATGGGAGAGACTTTTGGTGTAAGGTGATGCGATGAGAATAGAGATTGTCAATGAGATACGGGGTCGCATTGTTGAGGAGCTGCCCTATAGTTGGGATAAATTAAGCAACCACATTCTTTTTCTTCTGTGCCCTGAAATATTTACTGAGGAGTATGAGGGTAGGGATATTATCTGGCGCGGGGTGCTCGATGGAAATCGCAATTGGCATGTTAGATAGGAAAGAAATCTATGTGACTTGTGAGCCTCCGTATCTGTGCGTTATACTCAGTCGCATATATAACGGTTCCCACTTATTTCGCAACAGAATGAAAGTGGTGATGTGGGATTTAGAGGAGAAATTGGATGAACTTTCTATTCGCATTATTCTTGCTGATCACTCCTATGCTTCCGGCCTCAAGCACTTGTCTTCCAAGTTGCCTTGAGGAATGTGATGATGTATGGCATGAGTGCTTAAGGGACTGCGCAAGGTATCCTTGTAGTTTAGAATGTAAAGAGACGTATGATGCGTGCGCAAGAGATTGTGGATGTAAGAAGTGAGGAACATAAGAGATGAAATCCTTGATACTTTTGATAGGCTTACCAGCCTCAGGTAAGACAACCTTGATTGAAGCCGGCTTTGAAGACGCGGTTATTGTAAGGCCAGATGATCACATTGGCTATGAGGATGGTGGCTGGACGACTCACGACGCCGTTATTGCCTGGAAAAAAGCCGATGAAATGTTTGACGAATTACTCCAAAGCGACGAAGATACTACTGTGGTTTTTGACGCGATGTTTCTTTCGCCAAAAACTCGATATAAATATATAAGGAAAGCCAAGGATGCTGGCGTTCATGTGTCGGCAATCTTTTTGGATACGCCCTACTCGGTGTGCCTGGCTCGTAATCTGTCCAGGCCAGAGTATAGGAAAGTGCCCGACGATTTGATGATGAAGTTTGCCGGGCTCCTTCAGGAGCCGTCTAAAGACGAGGGGTTTGACTTCGTGAGCGTGGTAAGGTTTAAGAAGGAAGAAAGCTCGTGATAGAGTTAAGACATCGTAATGATGTTGTGGAACAATTTATTAAGAGAGTTTGGCCGCCTCTTGAGATGGAGAGAATTTTTCAACCCATTGGAGACTTTTGGAGCCCCACTGGACGAACCCTTTTAGGCGAAATTCTTACAGGATGGGAACATGAAATACTCAAGCATACTAATCATACTGGTTCTTTCCGTGGTTCTGGGAAGTTGTGGATTCTGCGGGCTGAATGACTACAAATCCTACGACCAGAGATGTACTTCCGGGTGTGTGGCTGTCTGGAAGAATAGATGTGTAGCGGGCGAATATGATCATTGGGGGAGCAAAAATAAGAGGCACGTAATCAGGTGCAGTTGCTACATGAAGAATGGAGAAATGAACGGGATCTATATCAGGAGGCGAGCCGAATGATCGGGCTGCTTGAGTTTGTTAGCGTAGCAGACCCCAAGTCTAAGGTTTTGCTATACGATTCTCCTTTTGCCGAGCGCATCAAGATATGTGGCGAGCTTGAAGTTTGGGTGGTTAGTGAAAGACGAGCTGCACTTAGGGTCATGAGAGAGTCTGTTCTCTGGAAGAACGGCAAAAATATGTATCTGATTGATTCTGTGGTCAGGCCAGGAGACGAAGAATATGAGCGTCAGGGTGATGAAGTTCAAAGCAAAAATGAAGATGAAAGCCTGGAAGAAGAATTTGCTTTCTATATTTGAGCGACCGAATGAAGAAATTGCTCGCCGGTATGGTGGGGAGGAGATTGAAATAACTGATTGGGATGCTGGTAAACCCATGGGTCGTATCAAGAAGCAAGAAAGAAGTTTCAAGAACCTGCTTCTCAACGTCCGCGACAAGCTGTTTTCCAGAGAATATGTGACGGTAAAGGTGATGTCGCTGCCCTTTGGCGATGACGGACAGTTAGGTTATTTCATGGGCAACGAGCGCCGCTATTCTTTCAAATATCTTTTTGTCAATATAGCCAATAGGGTTGGGAGATATATACCCGGCTATACTATGTGGAGGCTCAAGAAATCTCTTGAAAAGCCACCAGAAATAGAGGTGAGGAGGGTTGATGAACAAGGATCGGATGCGCAAAGAACTAGCTGAAGATGACTTCCATCCTAGCTTTGGCCTGTGGCGATGCGAAGAAGATGGAATGTATATGATTGGGCTGCGAAAAGAAGAACTTTGTATTAGCTACTCGCCAGTCAAATGTATCTATGCTTATGGCGTGTCGCATAACACAATAAGATTTGAGGTGTTGAGTGAGTGATAATATCCCAAAGGAGCATGTGAAAGCGGTTTTTCTCGGGGGAAATAAGGGAGCGTGTGCCTATTTGACGGCTGGCTCTGGTGGCTGGATGTGCGCCAAGGATTCTCCAGAAATCAAGGCGGCAATCGATCAACGATTAAAGGAGGGATCAATGACGGCCACGGGCGACTATTGCTCTGGCCTCAATCCAAAAGAAGAAAAGGAGTTGAATTAATGAGAGCTGTTTTGGGTTTGGTATTCTGTCTAATTGCCGTCTTCTCTTTTGTTTTCGTTAGACGATGAAGAAAAGACGCTATTATGTCCAAGTGGAAGAGGTGAGTGCTCACCAAACAATAGGATCATTGATTAGAAAGACTAAAAAGGAAACTCCAAAAAAGGAGGGTCGGGCTGATAGATACATTTTGAGGTTTAAATTATTAGACGAGCAAATCAACAAACTCTTGACCGAATTGAGAAGAAAGATTAATCTTTCAAAAGGAGGAGGAAATGGCTGAAGTGCTTAAGTTGTCGGATGTTGTTTTGAAGTTTGAGCACGACGTTTGCGGCAGTGCTCTCATGGATTTTGCCGAGCAGATCGGTGATGAGCTTCCGCTTACCGACGCAGGTATGACCAAACTGCTGGACACCTTTGATGGTGGGGATGTTGCTGGTATTTTGTTGGAGAAGCTTAGCCAGCATGATGAGGATGCTTTCAAGGCGCTCGCAGAGCGCTTAGAGGTTCCTTTCTGTGAATGCTGCTTTGACGACTATCATCATGACATCCTTGATGATACTGCCCAGGCTCTATCGTATCTCTCCCCACAGAAGAAGAGAAACACGGCGTATCTTGAGACGCTCAAGGCTACGCTGAAGGCTATGGAGGGCTAAAATGGAAACTATTACCTTGGCCAACTTTATCAAAGCTTTTGGCGCGGGTGACCGAGCTAAGCAATTTGCTAGGGAATTTGGCAACGAGATGGAGGCGACTCCACAGAACCTCGGGAAGGTGGTTGGTGCTGATTACAATAAGGAGCAACTCGCCCGCATGGTCACAAACAAGCTCACTGATGAGCAGATCACAGAGCTTGCTGGGCATTTCAAACTGGAGTTCTGCGAGAACTGCGTTGCTCGTGGCGATCTAAAGCCTGCGGTTGCGACCAAGCTGACCAATAATCGAACCAAAGACCAGCTTCTGGCGATGTTTGTTGGGGATATGATGAAGCAGCTTGAAGACGGGGAGGAGGAATAATATGAAAACCTCACTTAAGGATTTGGTTTTGTTAGGATCGGATTTCTGCGAATCCTATCCCTGCCTGCTTGAGACTTTTGCCAAGGCATTTGGCAATGATGTTGTGGAGTTGAACGAGCAGACGCTAAGAACCTTCATGAACAAGTCGGGCATGTCTGTGTACGACATTCTGGAAGAGATGGGAAATTGCGATGCTCTCTATGAACTCGATGAGGATGAGCTTGCTGAGAGCTTGGGTATTACGTTCTGTGAAAGATGCCGCGATAACACCGATGTTGTTGATGAGATTCGAGATAAGCTAGAAACAATGCCTATCACCGAGTCTGCGCCCACTGTTGTGCTGGTGATTGAGAAGTGGCTTGATCTTCAGCAGTAGTCGTAAGAGTTTTTAATGCCCCCTGGTTCTCCAGGGGGCCTTTTTGCGCGGGTAGCTCAGGCTGGCAGAGCTTTTCGATGTCGGGGGTTCAAATCCCTCTCCGCGCTCCTTGGAGAGAAAGATGGCTAAAAAGTTGAGCGCAAGATTTTTGGCAGGTTCGTATGCTGTTCCAGATTGCGGTGTGCGCGAGTTCGTTAGGATTTTTGGGGGCGAGGCAGAGGTCACTGTCGCCAATGTTCGTAAGTTCTATTACAACGAAAGCACCTGGAATCGTTGGGGCGAGATGCTAGATTTTTTGCGGGCAGAGTTTTTGGAGGACGATTTCACTCTGGTCTGCGAACTGGCAGAATATCTTGAGCTTGAAGATGATTGTCACGCTGGCCAAGTGGATGCTATAATTAACGAACTCGATGGTGGAAGTGATAGAAAGCTTCACGCTTTCGCGCAAATCATAAACCGCAGCGATGTAACCACGGAGGAATAATGATTCTTCACAATGTTCGTTTGGGATTTGCCACAAATAGCAGTTCTGCGCACTCGCTAATTTTTCTGGCCAATGCCGTGGATTCTGATGTTGAAGACTTCGATTTTGGCTGGAACAACTTTATGGCCGCCTCTGATACGGCCAAAAGGGGATACGTAGCTCTACAGATTGCTTCTGCCCTCAGAGAAGTGGTGGATCATGAGACGGCTTGTTTGGTGGCTAAGGGTCTTCTGGGCGATGTAGCTGTTCAGGCGATAGAAAATGGACACATTGACCACCAAAGTCTATATACGCTGCCGTATAATTGGAGTGGCAAGGGTCTGGACTATGAATTCGTCAAAGAATTCACGGAGTTTATGACCAGGGAAGATCTGGTAATTCTCGGCGGCAATGACAATGAAGACGGCCATCCACTGGCCGACGGCAGCGCTTTCAATCTTCCGATGCCCATGGATGAGGGCTCTAGTGAATGGGTGTCCAAGAAGGATCCACAGGGATTTTGGACGCTCTACAACCGTGGAAGCGGCTCAAAGATCAGGTTTAGTTTTGCTGAAGATGGAACGAGACGAGCTAGGCCAGACTGTTCTACTACTCCTGAACTAATCGACATTAAGATCACCGACTTCTGTGAAAAGGGATGTAACTACTGCTACCAAAACTCTTCTCCATTCGGCAAGCACGCAGATTGGGGGAGGTCTGCTAGTTATTCGCGGCCCTGTGGTTCTGGGAGTATGTATTCATTTCTAAAAGCCCTTAGCGATATGAAAGTATTTGAAGTGGCTATTGGTGGTGGCGAACCAACCGACCATCCCAGATTCGCAGATATTCTTGAGGATTTTCGTGAGCATGGAATCGTGCCCAGCTTTTCCACGGGCACGCTTAAGTGGATGGAAAAGAACGACGAGAACAGAGAAAGAATATTCAAGGCCATGGGCACCTTCGCCTATTCGGTGACCAGCCCAGAAGACATTAGTTATTTCGACGCCCTTGTGCGAGTGTATAAGCCTCAAAACATTTGGAGAAGGCCAGTGCTCCATCACGTTCTAGGCACTTCCTCAAGACTGGGGCCACTTCTGGAGAAGGCGCATAATTGTGGTCGCACTATCGTTCTGCTTGGATATAAAGACACTGGAAGGGGCTCTTTCTTCAAGCCCACAGATTATAAGGATTGGGTAGATATTATTGTGCGCCTCAGAGAGGAGAACAAGTGCCCTAGTATCTCTATTGATACTCCTCTGGCCAGTGAGTTCCGCGATGAGTTGAAAGCTGCTGGGGTCAATGATCTCTTCGTTCATAGAACTGAGGGAGCTTTCAGCATGTATATTGATTTGGTTACCGGGAAAGCCGGGCCATCTTCTTTCTGTAGCGACAAAGAGCTTGTGGATTTTGACGCCTATGGTTATAGGATTTATGACCGGCTTGAGGAGATCTTCCCCTTTGTGGGTGCGAGGGAATAGAATGGACTGGTTCGGACTCCTCAAAAAACTAGAGGAGCGACAAGCAGAGCGTAGGAAAGAACTAAAGGGAAAAACAAAGGCTCTTAGAGACACCTGGAAGTCTCTTAAGCTATACGAAAAAATCATGATCATTGGTATGCTTGTTATGGGCACTGGTCTTGTGATTAAAGGATGTTTGACATTATGCGCTTTCGCGAGGCTGTAGTAGCGCTTTCTATTTTGTTTTCCTGCATGTTGGTTATGCTGATGGTTGTTGGTATTAGGGCATCTAGCAAGCAGCAGGCCAGTTGGCTATTAACAAGAAGGGTGGTGGAATTTCGAATTGACAGTTCTTTTTCTACTCAGGAGATTTTCCTGATTCAACGCGCCCTTAAAGAATGGGAAATCTCCACAAATGGCTACGTAAAACTGAACAGTTTTGTGGATGATGTCCCTTTCTCTGAAGTAATTGATTGGAAAAAGGATGGTATATCCACAATCTACAATGCCCAATCTGTCTGGAGTTGGGAGAGGGCAGTGGCGAAATACAGAGAGGATCCAGATGTGTTAGGTGTTGCAATCATAGCCTCTGGGGATATATTTATAGTCGAAAAGAGATTGTTCAAAACCGTAATTCTTCACGAGATTGGCCATGTACTTCTGGGTCATTGGCACTCTGATCAAGAGGAGGAGCTAATGTATCCAGAGGTTGGTGAAGAGAAGAGCATCAGCGAGCGCGAAGCTCTCTTTGTCCAGATATTTACGAGGTGATGAGTGTCTATAAAACATGCGGTTTTCTTAGTTTTGGTTTTAGCTTTGTCGAGCTACAGTATTCCTGCCAATTCTAAAAGCAGTCTTCTTGGTGAGCTTATTACAGAGTTGGAGAAGATCCCGAAAGCAGATTGGAAAACAAAAAGGTTCTGTGGCTCCTGCACTCCTAGAATTACATTGACAGTGAATAAAGTAGCAATTGATATTGATGAGGCTGGGTTCGTATACATCAACGGCAACATCATCTATCCAGGTTTCAACAAAAGACTGCGCAAAATATATAAGAAAATCATTAGGTTTAATGTTCGAGAAATACGTCTTATGAAGGCAATCAAGGCGCTTAAATCGAGGAGGAGGAAATGAACCAGGACATTTTGGAGCATAACATAGACAATCTTAGAGGAGTACTTCCACCTTTAGGAAAGCAGTGGGCTGAGGATAGTTCTGACGATCTTGCTAAGAAAATCAGGCATTACGAGGCCATAATCACATTTGATCCAGACAATTGCGACGACGCAAGGAAACTTCTTAAAGAGGCCCTATATGAAGCCATTTTCTTTAAGCCCTGGGAAACTCAGGTGTCTCCACCATACGCGAAGTATAAAGTGACCGAGCATAAAGAGCCGCCGCCTTACGTGGAATATCAAATGATTCCAGCAGAAAAAGAGCCTATTGAAGAGGTATTGCCAGATGGAAGGATTGAGATTGGGGCTGGCGACATTATCGCCCTACCTTGCTTTGGGATCCAACTGTTGATTAATCGAACTGGGGGATACGGCAGAATTCTTCAGAGTGATCTTACAGATGATACGCCGCTGGAAGAGGACGATAGATATATTGCATCGATGAGAGCCATAGAGGTTATGATTCTAAATCACGCCCTTTACGGTATTGATGTTTGCCATGAAGACTATACTTGTGGCATCGAAGCCGCAGTTGAGGATTGTTGTGAACTCTATGGATAATATCGAACTCGATCTTTTGTATGATAAGCTACTAAAATTCCGCAGTTCTTTTAGGGGTGATTTGAGTGCCGAAGAAAAAGCGGCCCTTATTAAAATCCTGCTTTCGGTTGGGTTGAGGAATAGAGAAAATGAAATACAAGAAGCCGTTTCTTAAGTGGCCAGGCGGGAAGTATCGTCTGCTCGATGAACTTATCCCTCTTTTCCCTACACACAGAAGGACGAAGTTTATCGAGCCCTTTGCGGGCTCTGGAGTTGTGTTTCTCAACACTAACTTCTCGCGATATGTTATAGCCGATTGTAATACTATAGCAGTGTTTAAGTATCTTGAGGTTTATGGCAGCCACTTCATAAAGGCAGCTCAAATTCTTTTTAACAACGGCAATGATCCTGAGAGATACTACAGGCTTAGGAACGAATTTAATAGTCTTGATTGGGGCTACAGGAAAGCAGTTCTATTTATCTATCTTAACCGCCACTGCTTTAACGGCTTATTTCGTCTGAACAAAAGGGGTGAGTTCAACGTCCCCTTTGGGAAATACAAAACAATCTATTTTCCAGAGAAAGAGCTTGGGGATTTCCACGACAAACTGATGGGGAATCAAGTGGATATGTATGATGACTACAAGCTGGCTTTGAGGCGAGCCAACAATAGGGATGTAATCTATTGCGATCCGCCTTACGTGCCGCTCAATGAAAGCGGCTTTACGAACTATTCTGGTGTTGGGTTCTCCAAAGAGGATCAAGAGGAATTGGCTGAACTGGCCAGAAAGGCTTGTGAAAGAGGAGCGACAGTTTTAATCAGCAATCACGACACTGAATTTACCAGGCAGCTTTACGAGGGCGCTAATATCGTAGAGGTAAGTGTTAGGAGGTCTATCTCCGCCAAGGCGGGTGGTAGAAAAGAGGTCAAAGAAATCATAGCTATTTTCGCTTAGGAGATATGATGGAAGAAAGAGAGTTGGAAGAATGTATGCACGATGAAGTTGAGGGGCCTTACGAGGGTGAGCCCGACTATGTGCAAAGGTTTAGAGAGGCTTGTTTTTGGGCCACTTGCTCTGGCTGTAGAAAGCGCGTTTTAGTCGTTAATGACACTGGCACCTTTTCTTTGGATGAGTTGTAGGATAGGGGTGTAGGAAAATGGATGATAGGTATTTGGTAATTGCTGCTTACGCCGACGACCCAATTCATAGTGATGGCCTGTTCTACAAAGTTGTGGATACTTATATAGAGGCTGAAGCTCTTGCAAAAGATTTGGCCACACGGCGCACTGGCCCCATTCATATCTTCAGAGGCAAAGAACTAAAGGAGATGCCATGGACACGGAATTCATCAAGCGTGTAGGCAATGCCATCAAGGAACTTGGCAGTGCTCTTGAGGAGTATGCTGAAGAGGGACGCGAAGATTGTGTGATGTGGGCCCTACAAGACGCTCAGAATGAAATAGAGTTGGCACGGGAGGAAATCAGGGAGAAGAAAAATGGACTGTAGAGATTTTGCAGCGCTCAAAGGTAAATGGTGGAATAGTATTGATGAAAATAGACTAATGGCCACTCTTACGCTGCCTTGTGGTGAGGATTGTGAGTGCGGTGGTGGCGATTGTGAGGAGGAGGTTAGAGTTCCCATTAGGTTTGAGGTCTGTCCGACTTGCGAGGGTAAAGGGAAGCATGTGAATCCAAGTATCGACTCGCATGGAATCACGGGCGATGAATGGGATCGAGACTGGAGCTACGAGGATCGAGAAAACTATATGTCCGGTTTCTATGATGTTCCTTGTTATGAGTGTAATGGAAAGAGGGTGGTGCCCGAGATTGATGAGAAGCTTGCAGACGAAAAAGTGCTGGAAAGGTACAACGATTATTTGCAGTTTCTTGCGGAGGATGCTCGCGAGCGAGCTTATGAAATGAAATATGGTTATTGAACCAGTTTTCATGTATCCAGCTGAGGCGTCTGTAAGTGAGGTGGTATTTAAGAGGGCAGATATGAAGTATAGATGTCGTGCTCCTTTCAGGGCGATTATTTCCTTTCCACTGAGAAGCGAGCTTGAAAGAGAGTTGGTGTTGTTGTGGAGATAAAATCCAGGCGTGTGAAGACCTGGCCGGGGTTTAGGACTTCGTTTATGGGCCTGCTCTTGGTGGAGAATTCTCTCTGGAGGAAGAGCCGGTATGTTATTTTTGGGCCATTACATACGGGGCCTTTAACCCATCGGTGCGGATCTGAGTTGAAATGTTTCACATCCTTTTTTGGTTCATAATTATCGTCTGGGCTTCAGCGAGCCCCTTTGTAAAACAGATGCTTGTCTGTTCGAACGGAGATTGGGCTGCTGTGGCTACTATGTATAACGGCATCGCAGCCTCTATATTGTGCTTCATAGGTTTCGCTAAGGGCGAATCAAAAGTGCAAGTAGATAGGGGCAAGTTCTTTAAGCTGGCGCTTCTCAACGGCTTTTACGACATCTTTGTTCTCCTGGCCATCTATTTCTGTCTCACAATTCAATACGCCATTCTTGCCAACTATCTCTGGCCATTACTTCTGGTTGTCTTCATAGCCAGGAGAAGGGGAGAGAAGCTTTCGAAGAATGCTTTTGTCGGCTGCGTGATGGGGTTTCTCGGAGTTGCCGTCATACTTGCCCCGGCGATTGGGGATATTGTAGTTGATGATATTATTGGCATACTCTTTGGAATTGTGGCTGCTTTTCTATGGGCGGGATATAGTGCTTCCCTTGAAGAGGAGCACGAGAAAGTAAGATTCTTTCTACAGGGAGTTGCTCAGGGCGTCAGTAGTGTTGCCGCTTTCTTTGTTGGGCACTTGACTGGGACATTTAACTGGAACAATGTCTCTTCGCTGTGCTCCACAGCACTTATCCTCGTTTTCGCAATTGTTCATATGGCTTTGTCTTATTCTTTTTGGATTAGCGTGGTTAGGAGGATTGGCCAGAAGTCATCAAGCAGCTTGTATGCTATTCCAATTCTGGCTTTAATCATTTCAACTGTTTGGTTCGGAGGTGCTTGGAATCGGCTTCTCTGGGTTGCTTCAATCTTAGTGATAGGAGGTATTGTCGTATCAAGGATGAGCTTTCAAGATTAAAAAATCGCGCATGTAGAGAGGGAGATCGACCTTTTTTCGCTCTTATTAACAAAGCCTTTGTTGCGGCTTAAGGAGAAAAATCGATGAAGAAACTGATTAGTAATAGCCACCTGTGGCTCTTTGTGGCTTTCTGTGTTTTTATGGTGAGTTGTGCCAGCATTGATCGTGGTTGCTCGTCTTGCTGGGCGGAGAACATGGGCGCTGATTGGGTGGTTGTTGAGCTTACGGAGATGGACGGCACGCCCTATCGTTGTTGGGAGCTGAGGAATGTGGCCCTAAGCAGTGAAGAAGGATCTGATGGGATCTACTGGAAGGATACGGTAAGTGGGAACCTCATCCATGTCTCTGGTTCTTATGACTACGTTCAGGTTAAGGGTGGTAGTTGGGATGCCGCTTTTAGCCAGATCAATATGACGAGGGACGTTTGCACTATGGTTCGCAACAGGCTGTATGATCCTGTAACCAACAAATACGTCAATAAAGCAAAGTGACCTAAGAAAAATTGTTATAGTTATAACAGGGGCCACAAATGAAAAGATTTGCGGAGAAGCCAATTGAGCTTCCAGGCAGTCCGTTCTGGAAGGTCTTCAAGAGGTTTGGCCGAGATGAAGCAATCGCCATGCTCGTCAATGTGGTGGGCACGGCGATAGTTTCTCTGTTTTCCACCAGCGTTTTAGTGTTGTCCATAGCTGGCCCGGTTGTTGAAAAGATTGGGTTTTTTCCAGCTCACATTTGGGAAGCCTGGAAAATCTATAGGACGACTCCTATTAAAAAGAGAAAGCCTCTGCGCCATTACGCAAAGCAGGCAATCAAGGGAGGTTCGGTTAGTCTCGCTGAAGATGTTCTGATCCATGACCCTCTGTATATTATCTTAATGATGGCTGGCTTCGCTATATACCCTGAGACTCCAGCGTGGGTTTTAGCAGCGATGAGCTTTATTATCGCGGTGGTTGCGGTTGCTGGGATTGAGGTTGGTGTTACTGAGCTACGATACTGGTTCTTTAAGCGCAGGGCCAAGAAGGTGGGTTTCAAGTTAGAGAGATATTACGAAGCAAGGTTTTTCATCAATGCTGAAGCTGATCCTGATGAGATTATGAGCATTGCGACTGAGGAGTTCGGGCTGGAAACCCAGCAGCTTCTAACGTATTACGACAGATACTTCGATGCGAAGCTCCCCAACTATTCTGGTAGGGGAGCTAAGATAAGGTTTAGGAGACGAACCAATCCTGATGCGCCGGGTGAAATGGAAGGGAAGCCTGCTGGCAGTCATTATACAGCGCAAATAGTTTATACACGAGCTATGGAGGCTACTTCTGGCAAGGTTGAGCAGTGCAGGTTCTTCCCCATCGCCAAGGAGAAGTTGTATTGGATGTATTTTCCTGAGAGCGATGAAGAAGCTGGAAGTTTGCCAGATGTATGGGCAAATAATTTCTTGAAGGGCATTCATGGCGGAGAGACACATGCCCTCAATTTTATTAGGTATGTGGCCTTCAACAAAGATATTTTAGTCTCAGCAGATAGAGTTCGTGGTGATAGGGATTATTATCTGCTTGAGCTAAAAACCCATAAGAATTTGAGGGTTCTTATGCGGGCTATGCGTTTTGTTATGCAGGAGTTTCCAGTTGTGCAAACTACTCATAGTAAAGCAGAAATCTGCGAATAAAGTAGGGGTAGGGCGAGCGGGCGGATAAATAATGAAACCGAGGTGATAATGAAAGGAGAAGAGGAACTAAAAGCTGCTAATGAAATTCAAGTAGTAATTTCGGAAGCTTTGAGCAGTATGCGCGATTCACATCCTGAAACTTTTAAGGATGGTCGCTTCGCCAATTGGACGGCAAATGTGATGATGAATATAGTCATTAAACTTGCCCAAAAGCTTGGCGAGCCAAAAGAGAAGATTTTGGCGATGTTTGAAGAGATTTGGGACGGCCTTGAAGAGATGTCCAAAAACGAGGACACTGTTCTTAACTAACTGAAAGGAGAAAGAAATGGCCAATGACAAAAAGGAAGTAAGGGAAATCGCTAGTTGTATTCGGGTTCTGTTGAAGACTGATGGCACTGAGGCCAAGGTGAAGGATATTGTGGAGCTTATCAAGGATGAGGATCTCTCCAATCCCGTCGCCCTGAAAGATAAGATCAAAAACGATATGAGAGCCAAGCAGGAAGCCGTGGCCAGTCAGCCCAAGCGGCGTGACCACATCAAGGCTTTCGTGGTTCAGCATTATGACATCATCAAGGAAAACGACGTTGTTCTGGATGCTCTCGTGAAATCTTATTGCCAGGGTCGCCTTAAGAAGGAGCAGCGGGATGAGCTTGCTGCCGAGCTTCTGGCTGCTTGCGAAACCGAGCCCGAGACGGAAACAACCGAGCCGAAAACCGAGACGATTGAAGCCGCGTCAGATTCGGGATTTGATTTCTAAAGATCAAAAAAGAACGCGATCCACCCGTCCGTAGTGAGCTTTCGCCCTGCGGGCGGACCAGAAAGATAGAAAATGCCGGATGATTTAGGGGAATACGACGAAGAGATGAAAAAGAGAGTGCCAACTTTTAAGACTTCCAGCTACATGCCTGGCATGCCAGGCATCATGGTGAAAAAGGAGAACAATATGCCCCCACCTTGGTCGCCAACTAAGAAGGCGAGAGCTGCGGAGACAGCATTAGACGATGCGCCTGACTCCAGGGTTTGGCGTGTGCCCAGATCCGACGGGCCATACAGGGACAGCATCGCTTCTCTATATGGGAAACGCGGGCAGCTACTTGATGAGTTGAAAGAGATCGAAGAAAGAATTAGGGATCGTGAAGCTGTTATTATTCCACACATAACATCCGGCCCAAGCAGACTGGATGGCTGGCTTCACAAGCTTGGATGGAAGCTGATTAAGAGGTATAGGCCATATAAGTATGATTGCCCAGATGAAGGTATTTGTCCGTTCAGGGATGGGATGAATTGTGATATAGATTGTGCTGTTGAAAGGTGTTCAGCATTAAAGCTTGGTAGATTTCGAACCACTAGCAAGGGGCCACAATGAAAAAGATCTTGGTTACGGGAGGCCCAGTTCATGCGAAGCTGGATGCGGTGAAGATCATTACGAACCGCTTTCGTGGTGGCCGGATGGTCGATCTTGCAAACAAGCTCTATGATTTGGGATACTCTGTCACATATCTAACCTCACAGCAAACAAAGCCCAGAACTTTCACAGGTCATACTCTCCTAACTCACGATGGCTTCCATGATTATATGAAGCAAGTTGTTGAACTTGCTCCTAAATTTGATGCCGTGATTCTCGGAGGCGCGGTCGCCAACCTGATTCCAGTTAATCCATGGGAGGGCAAATTTCCATCTCACGACTATGAGCCGGGAGACATAATCCCCATCGACTTCACCATTGCTCCCAGAGTAATTGATGAAGTCAAGAAAGCCAATCCTAATACCCACCTGTTTGGCTTCAAGCTTCTCAAGGCTGTTCCGGAAGAAGAGTTGTTGGGAGCGGCTTATGATATTGTGCTGGAGTCAAGAGCCTCTGCCGTGTTTGCCAATGATGCTACTAACTTGGATCGGAAGCTGGTGATTACCAAGGAACATTCGGTTCAGGAAATCGTGGGCAATGAGGATCTTGCTAGGTTCGTCTGCGAAATGCTTGAGGACAAATATTACGCAACTCGATTGCGGGATGGATGGTTGGAGAGAACCACAGTTGAAGAGCTTGATATTGTAGCTGCCCGTAAGCTATGCAAAAGATATGCCGTAGCGTTTGCAGACAAGTTCCATAAGACATACGGCAAACAAGGCTATAGGTTCGGTACAATTGCAACGAGGGTGCAGAACAGAGAAGATGTTTCTTTTGTCACCACGGTCAGAGGAAAAGAGGACATGAGTGACTGGACGCATGTAAGCTCTGTTGATCATAGGGAAAAGGTGGTTACAGTCGAAGGTCCAAAAGCAACTCTCAACGCGCCATTGCTCCATTATCTATTCGAGCTGAATCCTAAATGTAGGACCATTGTCCATGCTCACGAAACCAATACGGATTTGCCTCTTGTAGCATGGGCT
>Ga0180438_10000160_pt1 | contig 143484 bp, 123 predicted proteins | sample SS_ome_12_FD_132455 | JGI IMG/M metagenome (GOLD analysis project Ga0180438, IMG submission 132455) | Hypersaline lake sediment archaeal communities from the Salton Sea, California, USA - SS_3_D_2 metaG | ecosystem: Environmental > Aquatic > Non-marine Saline and Alkaline > Hypersaline >... | reverse complement strand
GCGCACGACGCTGATCATTGCGCATCGGCTGTCGACGATCAAACGTGCCGATCGGATCGTGGTCCTGGACGATGGCCGGGTGGTCGAGATGGGAACTCATCAGCAACTCATGAATGCAAGGGGTGCATACTATCACTTTCATGAGCTACAATTTGGGCAGGTTGATGAAGATGGTCTGCGCTGAAGCAGCGTGCATTCATCCGGCAGCAGCTCAGTCCCATCTGCATGAGAGCTTCTGAGGACGCGCAAATGCGACTAGCTTTAGTCTCGCAAGAATATCCGCCGGAGACGGCGCACGGCGGCATCGGCACTCAAACGTACTTGAAGGCCCACGGTCTGGCATCTCTGGGCCATGAAGTTCATGTCATCTCACACAGCACAGACAACGAGAAGCACGAGTACGATGATGGGCAGGTCCATGTCGTTCGGATCCCGGGCTTTGATGAACGCTTGCCCATTCAAACGGAACTGGTGCGGTGGCTTACCTACAGCGCGGCGGTAGCCGGTGCGATCGCAGAGCTCCATTCGCGCTTGCCGCTGGATCTTTTGGACTTTCCGGAATGGGGATGCGAAGCGTATGTTCACCTGCTTAACCGGGCTGAGTGGAATCACATTCCAACGGTCATCCAACTGCATGGCCCGCTGGTAATGTTCGCCCAAGCGGTGGGCTGGCCTGATGTTCAGTCCGACCTTTACCGCGTGGGCACCGCCATGGAGGCTACATGTCTTCAACTGGCCGATTCGGTGTTTTCTTCAAGCCGGTGTTCAGCAGAATGGTGCGCCAACCACTACGGTCTGGACCGCCAGGAAATTCCGGTGCTGCACACGGGCGTGGACACGTGCCTGTTTTGCCGACAAGACGTCACTAAAGAGGACCGACCCACGGTCCTGTCTGTCGGGAGCGTTGAGAGGAACAAAGGCGTGGAGTTTCTACTGGCGGCCTGTCTTCGTTTGGCCAAGGAGCATCCCGGCCTGCAACTGAGAATCATTGGGCGGGGCAACGAATTACTGATCGAGGAATTGAAGCTGAAAGCACAGTCGGCTGGCTTTGGGGAGCTATTGGACCTGCAAGGGTATGTAGACCGCCGTGAGCTCCCAAGGCATTTTTCCCGCGCGCATGTCTTTGCCTCGCCATCTTTGTACGAAGGGGGGCCAAGTTTCGTATGCCTGGAGGCAATGGCTTGTGAACTGCCGGTCATCGCCAGTGACGGCTCAGGCACAGCCGAAGTCGTGACGTCTGAGCAGAACGGTTTACTTGTGCCCCCGGGAGATATCGACGCTCTGGAAACGGCGCTGCGCCGATTGATTTCGGATAAGACTTTGCGGCGAGAAATTGGCGCACGTGGCCGCGAATATGTGCTGCGTGAGGCGGACAGTACCACGTGTCTGCGGCGGCTTGAACGTTACTATAAGAGTGTTGTTGCTCCCTTTGCAGGGAGAGCCCAAGGATAGATGACTTCCATAAGAGCTCATTTGCTGGACGGTTTGGAAGACCCACGAGCAGGGCCGGATCACTGGGAGAAACTTCTTGCAGCCGGAGATACGGACACGGTGTTCCTTACGTGGCAGTGGCAGCGTGCGTGGTGGGACTCATTCGGCCGGGGGGATCTTCTGCTCATCGCCGCTGAGAGACGGGGCAAGGTCATCGCCATTGCGCCTTTCTTCGCTGAAGCAGGAATGGTTTTCTTCGTGGGATCAGGCGGTTCAGACTACCTGGACTTCGTAGGCGACATCAACGATGTCGAGGTCCTTGGATCGCTACTTGAGGCTGCACGCAACCGAGTCGAACGCTTCGTGGGTTTCCGCTTCTATCACGTATCGGCCACGTCGCGCACGGGTGAAAGGCTCCAGCAAGCTGCCGGCCGTCTTGGCTTGACATGCTATGATGAAGGAGAACTGCCCGCTCCGGCGCTGGCGCTGACGGCACAATCCGGCGCAGTCGAGAAGGCCACCCAGAAGAAGAGCCTACTGCGCCACGAGCGTTTCTTTCGGTCAAATGGGTCGTTCGATGTGCGGCACCTGCGAGAAGGCGAGGCCATTCTCCCGCATTTGGGGGAGTTCTTCGAGCAACACATCCGGCGATGGGCGGACACTCCGTATCCCAGCCTGTTTCATGACCGGGCGCAGCGCAATTTCTACACAGTACTAACGCGAATCGCCGCCCGCTGTGGATGGCTAAGATTTACGTGCCTGGAGTGGAACGGTCGGCCTGTCGCCTTTCATTTCGGCTTTTGTTACCGCGGCAGCTATATGTGGTACAAACCAAGTTTTGAGATAGAGCTGGCCCGCCGGTCGCCGGGGGAGGTCTTGCTAAGGCAACTTCTAATCGCTGCGGTCAATGAAGGCGCCCATACCTTTGACTTCGGCCTGGGTGACGAGCCCTTCAAGCGGCGTTTTGCCACACATGTCAACAGTGTGACCACCTGGGGTCTATATCCGCCCGAGGTGCTGGCAAGCACAGGAAAACCGGAGGGCGCTGTATGAGCCGAATTCTGGTGGTCAGCCCACACCCCGACGACGAAGCGACCGGCTGTGGCGGCGCTATTTGTCGCCACGTAGCCTGCGGGGACACTGTGCGGGCTATCTTTCTGACTTCCGGCGAGCAGGGAGGGCATGGTTTGCCGCTGACGGAGACAGCACAGCTTCGAGAACGTGAAGCGACGATTGCCGCTTCGATCTTAGGTCTGGCTTGCATCGACTTCTGGCGCCAGCCGGACGGCGCGCTTCGCGCCACCGCCCCAATAGTAGCTCGGCTTCAGAAGATGATATTGGCCTGGAAGCCCGAGATAATATACGTCACGCATGACGGAGAGATGCACCCCGACCATCGTGCTGCCGCTAGGATCGTACGACGTGCGCTGACCGGCCAGGGGGCGCCGGCAGAGAGACCCGCAGTGCGGATGTTCGAGGTGTGGACTCCAATGCAGCGAATGGATGAGATAGTGGACATCTCAGCTTACATACGAGACAAGATAGCCGCTATCCGGGCCTATAAGAGCCAGTGCAATGTGCTCCGTTTCGACGAAGCCTTCATGGGCTTAAGTCGTTACCGGGGTGAGATGCACAGTTGGCCCGGGGGGGAGCACGCGGAGATCTTTGCGGAGATGCGCCTGTGATTCACCACGTTTTCGCCAACAAATCTAACATCGGCGACTGGTTATCGGCGCGCGGCATTCAGGGCCTTCTCGGGGCCGCAAGAGTTACGGAGCATCTCTGCGACAAGCCATTCGTAGCACGAACTCTCGAGAGCCTTTCGGCTGCCAAACCAAAGGACGTGATAGTCATAGGCGGCGGTGGATTGTTCATGGACTACTTCACCCCGTTCTGGCGTGGCTTCCGGCAGATTGCGAAGCGCGTGCCCTTCTGCATCTGGGGCGTAGGATACTGCGATCTGAAAAGAGAGCCGTCTCGCGCGTCCGAAGGATTGCTGGAAGAGATTGTCCGCGGAAGCCAAATCTGTGTCGTTCGCGATGAGCTTTCCCGAAGGTGTCTTTCTCGATGCGCCCTGCCGCCGCCTGTTCCCTGCCCAAGCATCTGCGCGGTTGCCAGGTGTGAATCGGCTTCTCGGGGACTACTGCACGTCGATAATTACACTACTGCCGGCGCGGCCACATACGAGGCAATGGATGAGTACGGCAGGGAGTTCGCCAAGAGAACACAGCGCAATTACCGGACCACAAACAACCGCATACAGCCCGGCAGCGAAGTATCTCTCCAGGCTGTCATGAAGCTGTACGCTTCGGCGGATATGGTGCTGAGCTCGGGCCTTCACGGATGTGTCCTGGCCCTGGCAATGGGGCGAAAAGTCTTGGCTGTTTCAGGCGACCGGAAGATAGAATCATTCATGGCGGCTGCCGGTTTGAGCGAGTGGGTGTGCGATGCGGAAGCAGTGGGTGCGGTACCCGATCTACTGGCCAATCTGAACGAACAACCTTCCGTCGACTCATTCGTGGAGGAAGCTCGTCGGGCGAACCGCGCGGTCGCGGCGGAGCTGCTGGCGATGGCGGAGTTGGCCTAGTACATTGCAGGCCGCAATATCAAGCGCAGCAACAGTTCCGATTTGGCAGAGACTATGCGAGCGATAGTAACCGGCATGATCGCGACGTATCCCGTTGGTGGAGTCGCCTGGGATTACGGCCAATATGCACTTGGGCTGGAAGAGCTCGGTTTTGAGGTCTATTACCTGGAGGATACCGGTTGGCAGACCTATGACCCCAGGAGAGGAATGTATGGCGACGACTGCTCCTACGGGGTAGGTTTTCTCGCATCCTCGCTGGCATCGCTTTCGCCCGGGCTCGGTGAGCGCTGGCATTACCGATCCGCTGATGGGGCAAGCTACGGGGTGGCATCTTGCGAGTTCGAGAGGATCGTGGCGGAGGCCGATCTGTTTCTTAATGTTTCAGGAGGCACGCTCCTGCGGGACACTTACATGGCTTGTAAGCGGAAGGTGTTGATCGACTCGGACCCCGGGTGGAATCACTTTGTGAACTTTCCCAAGTGGGATAAGAGCCCTGGTTGGCTTGGCACACGCGGCTGGCGAGCTCACGACTACTTCTTCACGTATGCCGAGCGGATGGGGGCGTTGGATTGCGTGCTCCCGCCGCTGGGTATTGCATGGCGCCCCACCAGGCCGCCGGTGGTGATGAGCTGCTGGGAGTCTCAGCCGCCGGGGGCAAAGTGGACAACGGTGATGACGTGGAACAATTTCCGCCAGCCCATTGAATTTCAGGGCAAGACGTACGGGACAAAGGAACTTGAGTTTGGCAAGGTGGAAGACCTTCCGTCGCGCACCAAATCCCAGTTCGAGATAGCAGTGGGAGGCGCCGACCCGCCAATTGACCGGTGGCGATCGCTGGGCTGGTCTGTCGTGAGTTCCGAGGGAGTGTCTCGTACGGCCGATGACTATCGCTCCTACGTCCAGGCATCTCGAGGGGAGTTCAGCGTCGCCAAGAACGTATACGTTGCTACGCGCAGCGGCTGGTTCAGTTGCCGCTCTGTTTGCTATCTGGCATCGGGTCGGCCCGTTATTCTTCAGGATACAGGCTTCAGCAAAATATTACCGACAGGGGAAGGGCTCTTGGCTTTCGGTGATCTGGCGGGCGCCGTTGCGGCTGTTGAGCAGGTCGAAGCCGACTACGAAGAACACCAACGCCAGGCGAGGGCAATCGCCAGGTCTTGTTTTGATTCTCGTATAGTCTTGGGCGCCATCCTTGAGCAGATTGGACTTGGATAGTATGGAATCGGACATCGGCCACATCACGGGACAGTGGGACTACGCTGAGCTGCCGGACAATGTGAAGATCGGCCCCGACTGCTGGATTGAACGCAAGGACAGTTTTGCGAGTTTTCGCAGTGAGCAGGACCCCGGACTGGTCCTGGGCGAACGGGTCCGCGTCTACACGTGGACTACCTTCAACGTAGAGCCCACCGGCAGAATCGAAGTGGGCAGCGATTCTGTCCTGGTCGGCGCTGTTTTCATGTGCAACGAAAAGATCACTGTTGGGCAGCGTGTGGTCATCTCGTACAACGCGACCATTGCCGACTCAGACTTTCACCCGATCGACCCCGATCTCCGCAGGCAGGATGCGATCGCCAACACCCCCCTGGGGGATCGGTCCACGCGCCCGCCGATCGTGAGCCGGGCAGTGACAATTGAGGACGACGTGTGGATCGGTATTAGCGCTATCGTGCTTAAAGGCGTCACAATCGGCCGAGGCGCTCGTATCGGGGCCGGAGCGGTGGTGACTTCCGACGTGCCGCCCGGCGCATCTGTATCGGGCAACCCGGCCCGTCTGGCCGTTGAGGCGAACGAGGGCAATGACTAAGGAATATCGCCTCCAACACGATTGGTTCCCTCGTCCGCTGCCTGCCAACGTTGAGATCGGGCCGCGAAGCTGGCTGTATAGCGCCTTTGCATTCGTGCACTACCAAAGTCGTCGATCAACCGGCGTTCGCGTCGGACACGATACCGGCATCTACAACGGCACGTTTTTTGACCTCGGGCCGGAGGGAAAAGTGACGATCGGCGACTACTGCACGATTGTCGGGGCCATCATCGCCACTAACGGCCGCGTAGAGGTGGGCGATTACGCCTTCATTTCTCACGAAGTTGTGATAGCTGATCATTTTGCAGCGATCCCGCCCGGTAAGGTGCCCTTCCGGCCTCCCACGGCTGTCGGCGCCAACATATGCATTGGGCAAAACGTATGGATAGGCGCCCGGGCTATCCTTCTCGGCGAAACGTGCATAGGAGACGACGCAATTGTCGGCGCTGCCGCAGTAGTCAGCGGGACGGTCCCGCCCGGCGCAATTGTGGGCGGCAACCCAGCCAAGATCATTGGGGACGTCAAATCGTCCCAGAGGCGGATCTGACGCTCGGCCTGCCGGTGGCTGGAGCACAGATTGCTGCGGGCGTAAGCCAGGCGGCCACACGGGGAGATGCGGCTATCGTTCCGGCGGCAACGGTGAATGGAGAGCCAGGAACCAGGCCCCCTCGCAGAACTGTAACGGACGAGGAGACAATGACTGCAAGCCCCCCTGAAAGCATCAGGGCTCTTACGGCGTCGATACGACGGCAGCCGCGGCCTGGAGCACATTTCAGGGCTGCACGGGCAACACGCGCTGGAAAAATTTGCCTACCAGGCTATAATGACGTATGCGTTCCGGCAGGATGCGCAAGAGGCGAAGATAGGAAACGACAGCCCCCTACCCAGCGAGACCGTCTTTCCCGAGCCTATTAATCTGCCGTCAGGAATCCAGCCTGCAGACCAACCGGTGATAAGTATGCGAAATTCTGAGAAATATATGGAGCTGTTCGCGCCAGGGAGGTTGTGCCTGTTCGGTGAGCACACGGATTGGGCGTCCCAATTCGGCGTCCACCGCGGGGCTTGCCTGGTCATCGGCACAGATCAAGGCCTGTTTGCCCAGGTTCGATCCAGTGATCAATTCATCGTTGAAGCTTGGGTCGACGAATGTCCCGGTCGGGCGGACAAGTCCACCGACTCAGCCGGTCGGATCCGGCGTGTAGCCTTCCCCTGGCAGAAGAAGGCACTGCTGGACGTGGCTCGTGACCAGAATGACTTTTTCCGCTACTGCACCGGCGTGGCTTGCCAAATGATATCCCAGCCGGGGGTGAACGGCGGACTGGAGATTAGGGTCTTTCACATGGACCTTCCGCTGCAAAAGGGCGTGTCCAGCTCTGCAGCTGTCTGTGTTCTGGTCGCCCGCGCGTTTGACGAGGTCTATAGCTTGGGCCTGTTCCCACACGAGATCATGGAACTGGCCTACCTTGGTGAACGGCTCACGGGAAGCCAGTGTGGCCGCATGGATCAGGCGTGCATATACGGCAAGACGCCGGTGCTGCTGACGTTCGAAGGCCGCGACCAGTGTCGCGTTGAACCAATCTTTCCTCGCAAGGACATCCACATGTTCTTCGTGGACCTGGCTGGGCGAAAGGACACCGTCAGAATACTCCAAGACCTTCACGCTGCCTATCCGAATAGCCGCCGATTACGGAAGGCCCTTGGTCTGGACAACGAACGGATCATACGCAGGGCATATCGAGCACTGGAGAGGGGAGATGCTCCTCAACTTGGCGCCCTCATGAACGAGGCGCAGGCGCTGTTTGATGGTTGCGTAGGCCCACACAGCCCGGAACAGCTGGAAAGCCCTCTGCTGCATACACTGCTGGCGACCGAGGCCCTCAAGCCGCACATTTACGGCGGCAAGGGAGTAGGCAGTCAAGGCGATGGCACGGCCCAGTTCGTAGCTAGGAGCCTGGCGGATTGCCATGCGGCAATGGCTCTGGTAGAGCAGGCCTACCCGTCGACGAGGGCGTTTCCATTAACCATACCGGCTTCACGAAGGCCTGTGGCGTTGAAGATCCCGTCTATCGACAAGCAACTGGCCCGCGAAGACCTCTGGCCGAGCGATTGGGCCACTAGACACCAGGGCCACACTGTTTCCGGAACGCTGCCCTGACGATCCAACACGAGTTTTGTCCAAGCGACAAGTCGCCTGTCTATCCTGGGAGCTCCGTCCGGCGAGGGGGCTGCGCCTGTGGCTTCGTTGGCATGGGCAATGTTGTCCGCCACCAACCGAAATACCAGATCTATTTGTGCCAACCCGTCGGGTGCCTCCTACAATTGGCCTCGCGACTGCCAGTAATCGGCCTCGTAGGTCCACTCATCACTGCGGGCGCTCACGAGCTGCTTCATCCGCTGGGCGAAGGCAGACTGCTGAGCCTGCTGCTGGGGGTAGGTTGTTCCGGAAGAGATAGCCCGGACGAGATCGGCGCCCAGTTTCGCAGCTGCCTGAAGGGCCGGCGGGCGCGTGGCGGGGTCGGCCAGTGTAGCGGCGGTCGCCCCAGCCCCGCCAACGGTCCAACTGCCCATATTGCCCAGGAAACCAAGGATATAGTCCTGTACTTGCTCCTGGCCGCCGCCCCCGCTTGTGACAATTGCCACGGCGTACTTGCCCCGGAGGGCCTGGCAGTGCAGCAGACCGCAGCAGCGGTCCATGACGGCCTTCAACTGCGCGCTGACGGAAGAGAGGTAGTTGGGGCTGGCCAGGATGATGCCATCGGCGGCCAAGAGGGCCTCCTTGAACCGATGGAAGTCATCCTTGATGGTACAGTCGCCCGTCCTGTGGCACACGTCGCAAGCGCGGCAGGGGTTGACCTGATAGTCGGATACCACCAGCGTCGTGACTTTTGCGCCGGCGGCTTGCGCCGACTTGATTGCTTCAGACAACATCAAACCCGTCGTGCCCTTGGCTCCGTGCGGACTGCCGTTGATAGCCACGATCTTCATCGTCTTTCCTTTCGCGAGGAATGCACCGGCAAGAATTTATCGCAACGGACTCGCGCCGCCGGGTCATTGTACCCCGCCAGCAGGTAGGCTGTCATCACCCGACCTTCTTTACCATGTCGAGCCGTTCAATACTGACAACTGCTAGAAGAAGATGTCGATGCGACTCTTTCCCGAGAGGGTGATGTCCAGGGACTAGATCTTCGACGGAAAAACCTGGGGGAAGATGTGCAAACATTGATGACTTGCTTATTTGACGCGCGCTGGCTTCGCCTGTTCAGATAGCGATATGGCCAATCTTTTCTTGACAATTGAAGCCGTCGATCCCAGGGAAAAACAGGTTACATTATTCCTTTGCCGCCTAAGAAAAAGACTGCAACCCGTTGCCGCGTTGTGACTTATAGCACTGGGCGTTACTGGACTCGAACCAGTGACTTCTTCCTTGTAAGGGAAGCGCTCTAGCCAACTGAGCTAAACGCCCTGTTTTCAAGGTCAGTATACACTGCAGGCAGGGATTTGCAACGCTGGTTGCGGCAGATGCTGTGGGGTTGTGGCGAGTCTTGGCGGATTCGTCGCCTCTGTTGGGCCGTGCCCGCACGCTGTCATGGGGTCATCAATCGGCGTTGGTCTGAACGGAATCCTGCGCACGGCAGACCCTGTTTCGCCCCGATGTCTTGGCGAGGTAGAGGGAGTTGTCGGCAGTGTGGATGAGCTCCTCCGGCGAGCAGGCGGCGGAGTTATCCGCGACGCCGAAGCTGGCGGTGACGGATACTTCGGCGCGGTCCTTGCCTGGGTGAAGATGTCGGAGACGGCGCCGGCATTTCTCAGCGAGGTCCGCGGCGGCGTTGACGTCGAGGCCCGGGCAGAGGACGACGAATTCCTCGCCGCCGTATCGGACGAAAAGGCTGTCGGCGGGCATATTCTTCGTGAGTTCGGCGGCGATGGCGCGGAGGACCTCATCGCCAAAGGCGTGTCCGTACTCGTCGTTAAAGCTCTTGAAGTTGTCGACATCGATCATGATGAAGGAAAGGCACCCGCCTTTGTTTCGCGCCCGTTGCCATTCGGCGTTCAATCGATCAGTGAGGGCTCGGCGGTTGAAAAGTCCCGTAAGCGGGTCAATGTGGGCGTGTTGGATGAGCATGTCCTGGAGCTGCTTGGCGCGCAGAGCGGCGCGGACTCTGGCTCGCAATTCAAAGGCATCGAAGGGCTTTGTGATGTAGTCCACCCCGCCGACGTCCAGACCTTTCACCATGTCATCGGCGTTTTTGGAGGCCGAGAGGAATATAATGGGGATCATACAAAGATCGGGGTCATCCTTGAGGGCGCGGCAGACGTCGAAGCCGCCGATATCGGGCATTTCGACATCGAGGAGGATGATATCGGGCCTTTCGGCCTTAGCGGCGGCGAGGCCTGTTTGGCCAGAATTTGCTGAGCATATTTCGATGTTCTCGGTAGCCAGCCTGGTTTTGGCCAGCGCGACAGCAAAATCGCTGTCGTCAATAATGAGGACCTTCATCTTTTACATCTCCGAGTGGACGAGGGTTTTCGGTGCGTTTTTCGGCGTAATTTGGCGGAATTCCCTTTCAGGCGGACCTTTGATGATCGCACTTGCAGGGTGCATCCTTAATGCGCGCTGCCTCCATAGCGGTTTAATCGGATAATCTGCGGAGTGTCTTAACTGGAATCCCATACAACAAGGGCAGCAAAAGGATCACTGGGCAGCCGAGGAGTTTCTGAAGAAATGAGTTGATGGCGGTTACGGCGACGGTATGCTATGGGCATGGCTCGTCGCATCATTCACGTCGACATGGATGAGTTTTTTGTGGCGGTCGAGAAATTGGACAAACCCTCGCTGCGGGGTAAATGCATTCTTGTAGGTGGCGATCCCAAGGGTCGCGGGGTAGTTTCGACGGCCAGCTATGAGGCCCGCCAGTTCGGTTGTCACTCAGCGATGCCTATGGTGACGGCGGTCGAGCTGTGTCCATCGGCGGTGGTGCTTCCGCCGCGAATGAACCGCTACATGGAGGTGAGCAGGCAGATATTCGAGATACTCGATCGCTTCAGTCCGGCTGTCGAGCCGTTGAGCATCGATGAAGCCTTTATTGACGTCACGGGCTGTGAACGACTGCACGGGCCTGCGCAGAAGGTGGCGTACAGAATTCAACGGGCGATCCGCGACGAGCTTGGTTTGTCAGCCAGTATCGGCATAGGGCCGAACAAGTTTCTGGCGAAGCTGGCCAGCGACCTTCAAAAGCCCGCGGGGATGGTGCTGATAACCGAAAAGACAGTTCACGTCATTCTCGATCCGTTGCCGGTAAGCAAGGTGTGGGGCGTGGGGCCATCAGCGATAGCTCAACTGGCGCGGCTGAACATTGCGACGATCGGGCAGCTCCGTCGGGCAGACGTTGAGCTGCTGCGCGGGCAGTTCGGGGAAGCGGGGGAGCACTTCTGGCAGCTGGCGAACGGGATCGACGACCGCCCGGTCGTGCCTGATAGCCGGGCGAGGAGCATTTCGTCCGAGCAGACCTTCGCGGATGACGTCGGCGACATGAAGGAGCTTCGGAGGGTCCTGCTGGGGCAGGTGGAGCTGGTAGCCCGGCGATTGAGACAACATGGGTTGCGTGCGAAGACGGTAACGCTGAAGCTGCGCACGGGGGATTTTGAGACTCTCACGCGGTCGCGGACGCTGCCTGGGCCTGTGAGCAGCACGGAGGGCTTGTGGCAGACGGTTGAGGAGCTGCTGACGATTTGGGCGCAGGAGGAGCTTCGGCCGCTTCGGTTGATTGGGGTGGCGGGCAGTCAGTTAGTGGGGATCGGCGGGGTGCAGATGTCGCTATTCGAGAGCGAGGCAGAGAGGAAGCATCGGCGCGTAGACAAGGCGGTGGATAAGATTGTGGACCGGTTCGGCGTCGGGGCGGTCGGCAGGGCGGGAGGAAAGAAGTAGGCGGGGGCGTCAAAATCGGGGTGGAGACCTTTTTGCTTGCTCTAGGGGGCGATACGGCTAGATTAGACGGCTTCCCGGAGTTTCGGCAATCAAGGAGCGGGCCCAATGACGGATGCAGCGGAACTGAGGATTGGCGTTATAGGGGGCGGCGGGCGCGGGTGCCTCAGCTGGGCGGCCCATAAGCCCGAACAAGGCAGCCGGATCGTGGCGATCTGCGACCTGTCGGACAGAGCGCACCTGGTGGATATCTACCAGGAGTACGCAAAGGTTCGGCCTGATTTCTATGCGGACTACCGGGAACTGCTGGCGAAGGACAATATCAACACGGTGTTCGTGACACTGCCGGACCACTACCACGAGGAGGTGGCCGTGGCGTCGCTGGAGGCCGGCAAAGCAGTGTATCTGGAAAAACCAATGGCGATTACCATCGAAGGGTGCGACCGCATTCTGGAGACAGCCAGGCGGACAGGCAGCAAGCTTTACCTCGGGCACAACATGCGTCACTTTCCGGTGGTGCTGAAGATGCGGGAGGTCATAGACAGCGGCGCAATCGGGGAGGTGAAGGCAGGTTGGTGTCGCCACTTCGTTAGCTACGGCGGGGACGCGTACTTCAAGGACTGGCACGCCGAGCGGAAGACCCAAACGGGGTTGCTGCTTCAGAAAGGCGCCCATGACATCGACGTGCTGCACTGGCTGTGCGGCGGGTACAGTGAGCGGGTGGTGGCGATGGGCGAGCTGGGCGTATACAACCGCGTAACGGACCTGCGGGATCCGGACGATTACGGGTCGGCCTCGTTCAGGCCGCACGAGCATTGGCCCTGGTACAACCAAAAGGGCGTCAACCCGAAGGCGGACGTGGAAGATCTGTCGATGATGCTGATGCGGCTGGACAACGGCGTACTCGCGAGCTACCAGCAGTGCCACTACACCCCCGACTGCTGGCGGAACTACACGATCATCGGCACCGAGGGGCGCGTGGAGAATTTCAACGACTCCGGGCGCGCGGTCGTTCGTGTGTGGGACACGCGATGCGAGGGCTACAGCGAACACGGGGACGTGGAGCATCAATTGTACCCCTCCAGCGGCAGTCACGGCGGGTCGGACCCAGCCATCGTAAAGGAGTTTCTAGACTACGTTCGTCAGGATATTCCCACCAACACGTCGCCCGTAGCCGCCCGCTACAGCGTGGCGGCCGGGTATCAGGCAACGATGAGTCTGCGCAACGGCAGCGTGCCGATGGATGTGCCGAAGCTGGACAAGGATACGGAGAACTTTTTCGGCAGAGGGCTGTAGGCCGTCGCTGCGCGGCCGGAATTTGAAACAGCAAGATAGAAAAGACAAAGTGCCCCTGGCCCGGATCTTGATCTGCGATGCGATTTTGTATCTTGGGATTTATTGACCTTCGTCATGCTGAGGGAACCCGCCAAAGGCCGATTGCCTTATCGAACTGTCCCCGGCCGGGCATCGCAAGTTACGTTGAAAACAGGAACATCAATAGTTTATAGGATTTGACGATGTTGACGGACCTCGAGAACTTTGTTGCCGCGATGAATCACGAGCGGCCCGGGCGGATACTGTACCGGGCGAACTTTGTCGACGACCTAGCTAGGCGGGTGCGGGAACACATCGGCAGCGACGATATCGGCGGGCACTACGGTTTTTTCGATCCGGTGGGCGTGGGTCTGCGCTCGCCGGAGAACTACACGCCTATCGATTATTCCAGCTACTGGGAAGGCGAGGACCTGCCGGAGGGGACAGGATTCGACGGTCATGGCGTGGCGATGGTTCCCAGCGGGTACTACCATTTTTGGGGTTACATTTCGCCGCTGCGCAATGCCAAGAGTCTGTCGGAGATTGAAGATTACCCGCTTGACGACCTTAGCCTTTGGAGCGATTCGCACATGGCCGACGAGGTGGCCGACGCTCATGCGGCAGGGAAAGTCTCGACGACGTTCGTTGGGCACATGTACGAGTCGGCCTGGCAGATACGCGGATATGAGCAGTTCCTAATGGACACGATTGAAAGGCCCGAGTGGGCTGAGTGCCTTCTGGAGCGGCTGTTCGAGCAGAACATGATGCGGGCGGAGGCGGCTGGCCGGGCCGGAGTCGTGTTCATTTGTTGCGGGGATGACGTAGCCAACCAGAACGCGCCGATGTTCAATAAGGATACTTGGCGCAAGCTGATTCACAGCCGGTGGGCGAAGCTTTGGCAGCGCGTGCATGAACTGAATGTCGACGCAAAGATTTGGTATCATACGGACGGCAACTGTCTGGACCTTGTGGACGACATGGTCGAGTCAGGGCTGGACATCTTAAACCCCATTCAGCCGGAATGCCTGAACATCGACGCCATCCACAGGCGTTACGGCAAGCGGCTTAGCTTTGAGGGCGGCATAGGCACGCAGAGCACAATGCCATGGGGCAAGCCGGCCGATGTCCGCGCGCGTGTGAAGGAATTGATAGACAAGTACGGCCTTGATGGCGGGCTGATGATTGCCCCGACGCACGTCCTAGAGCCGGAGGTGCCGTTGGAGAACATCGACGCTTTCGCTGAGGCCTGCCGCGAGTACGGCGCGCTGGAGTAGACTCTCGGCGGACCTGCTGCCGGCGCACAAAGGACATACGATGAACAATAGCCCTCTGTTATCTACGTTGGTTCTTCTGGCTGCATTTGCGACGGGTTGCGCTAAGACAAGCGCAACGCAGCGCGGGCCCGCTGCGGGGGGCGATCTGCTGGGTGGGGGGCAATGGCAGTATCGGCTGGGAAGCCGTGATTGGCAGAATGAGCGGATTGAGGTGCCGTCGAATTATCGCGGCTGGGCGGCTGTTCGCGTAAGTTTCGATGTGTCATCGGAGGTGCTGGATAAGGCAGTCTGCTTTGAGCTTGAACAGCCTACAGATGATGACCTGTCCATGATGGACATAGATTACCGTTTGAACGGACGACCTGTTGCCCCACAGCTTCGAGAACGACGGTTCTTCCTCAAGACGCTCCGCAACATTCCGACTGATCTGCTCAAGACGAAGGGCAATGAGCTGCGTTTCAAGGTCCCTGTCTCGACGGGGGCCGAGCCCAAAGCATTCCTGTTGGGCGAGATGACGCTGCGGGCGATGACGCCGCAGGACCTAGCGATCATCACTGGGCCGATCGTCGGGGCGTTCGATGATGAGGGTGTTTGGATTACCTGTCGGACGAACATACCGGCCGAGGTGACGTTGGAGGCGAAAAGTCATCCAGCTTTGCGGGAAGGCGGGCAAGACGATAGCGCAGCGAGGTTTGTTTCTGTGTCGTCCAACACGAGTGACGGTTTGAGTCATCGCCTTCATGTTTCGCTGGCAGAAGATGAAGCGGCGGTGGTCTATACCTTAAGGGCGGTTTGCAGGGATGTAACTCGCCAGGCGACGGGTGAAGTGAAGTTTTGGCAAACGGGCCAGCCCCTGCGATTCGTCATTCACGGCGACGTGCAGAATAATCCAGCGGTGTGGAGCAGAATCTCTCGGGCCATTGTGGATGAGCAACCGGCGTTTGTAGCCTGCGTGGGCGACATGGTTGAAGATGGGCTTTGCGAATGGCGATGGGACCGGGAGTTTTTCTCCCCGGCGGCTGAGATGTTCGCGACGATTCCCTACTATCCCACTGTGGGCAATCATGACGTCGGATACCATTCGGACATCCAGAACACGGGCGCGGATTGCCCCCTGTTGGATGACTTCTTTGTCACGCCGCCGGGGCCCCGGCGGAACTGGTCGCAGGAGTTCGACGACGTATTGTTGATCGGCATAGCGGCGCATGAAAACTTCTCGCCCGGCAGTGTGAATTACAGATGGCTTGAAAATTTGCTGGCGGATTCTGATGCGAAATACATATTCCTGGTGGGGCACTACCAAGCCTTTGCCAGCGAATATTACGGCGTCTTGCCTGGGGACGGTTCGAAACCGCGGTGGTACCTGGAAACGCACCATATGGCGACTTTCGTCGTGCCGCTTTTGGTTAAGTATAATGCGACAGCGTTAATCTGCGGGCACGCACATTACTATCAGCGCAGCGAAACGCCGGAGGGTTTCACGCAGGTGCTAACGGGCAACGCGGGGGCAGGCTCATCGAAGGGGTCAAGTATTCCCAAGGGCAACAATCGTTATGCTGTGACAGGTTACGCCGGGCCTCACTACTGCGTATTCGAGGTCACCGATGGCGGTTGCGTGATGACGGTTAAGACGGCCGAGGGCCAGGTGATCGACACTCGCACCTTCCAGCCGCGCCAGAGGCAATAGGCCGCCGGAGGCTGGCTTATGGCCGGGACGAGAGACCGATTCAAAAGGATGCCATGAATATCGTAAACTTGTTCGACGCACTGGGAAACCTGCTGGCCGATTCGTCCTGGGAGCCGATCGAGCCAAGGGTTCCCTGTCGCCGGGCAGGCGAGATGTTGCACGTGGACTACGCTCCTGCTGGCGTGTGCGAGATAGATAAACCTGACGACAAAGTCGCCGCCGGTTTTGAGCAGCGTGTGGAGCTTAATCAAAGCGTGCCTTGCCTGATCATGGCTGGTGTCGAGAGCCGTAGCGAGAACCTGATGTTTCGTCGGGTGTTTGATTACGGCCTGGGGCTGACGCTTCTGGACGCGGAGGGTGAGACTGTTGCAACGCCATTTACGCCGATGGCGCAGCCAAGCAGGCAGTGGGAGCGGGCGGAGGTGCGCATTGTTCCGCCAAGGCCGGCCAAAACGGCCGTGGTGCGGCTGGTGTGTTTGTGCCAGGACGGTTGGGGGGAGTTTCGCAAACCTCAGCTTGTTCAGTTGCCGGCAGAGAAGGACTGGGTCAGTGTGGACGGCGTGGTCATGGAGGCGGGCACGGAGCTGAAGGCCGGCTGGTATGTACTGGATGTAAAGGATGAGAAGGCGCTCGTACCGGCTGAGTCGGCGGGGGAGCTCGGGCTGACGATCAGCGTGCGAAGCCGAAGTTCTCACGCGGAGGCGAGGGTGACAGACGAGAGCGGCGCCGACCGCGCTTTGACGGTTCTGTACGTTCATCCATTGGAGCCGGGCGAGTGGCGCTGGCTGATGAATTTGCGGGCGGACACTATTGCGGTGTCTCCGGGTGAGTACGTTTTTGCAGCGAACGTTCAAGCCGGCCGAGGTCGGTTGAGCCGCTGGCCCCTGGCGGGAGTGTCTAGCGGAGCCAAAGGACGGGCGATTTCGCTGGATTTGGCGCAGCCTGCTGTTTTTCGTATGGGGTACAGCGCCGGGGTTAACGCGCTGTACATCGCGTTCGATATCGCGCTGACGCCGGAGAAGCAGTCGGCGAGGCTGGCGGCGGACACATTCGACTTTGACGCGACGTGGGGGTTCCGCGGGGCGATTCAGCGGATGTACGAGCTTCAGCCGGAGGCTTTCGCCGACCGAACGGGCGGGCACGGGCTTTGGGTGCCGTTTTTCGAATCGACCGGAATCGAAGGGCACGAAGACTTCGGTTTTCGCTTCAAGGAAGGAATCGGCGGAGACTTGGCGTGGGGGAACAAAACCGGCAAGCTGCTGACGTTTCATTATGTGGAGCCGCTGACGTACTGGCTGAAGATGGGCCGCGAAATGCCCCGCGACATGGAGCATGCGATGGCGCTGATCGAGAAGGCGTCTGCTGACGGGCAGGAGGATGCCCGCGCATTCCGGACGAGTGTGTATTATAGGCCTTCGGGGCGATACGCGGGGATCGCGGTGGACGCAGCCTGGTGCGACGGGATTGTCTGGAGCATGAACTCAGCCCCGGGGATAGCCGAGCCGAACCACTTCCACACGAAGTTCAACGCCAGGAAGCTGGCTGATTACGTTGAGGTAGACGACCCGCTGAAGCGCGTCTCGGGGTGGTACATAGATTCGATAGAAGGTTACATCACCGAAGACAACGACTATCGGCGCGACCATTTTGCAGGGATGGTTACGCCGCTGTCGTTTGATTGTCAGAATCATCAGCCGGTGGCTTTCACGGGACTGATCGTTTACGAGTTCACTCGTCGGCTGGCTGAGGAGCTTCGCAGCCGAGGGTGCATGACCATGGCTAACACTGTGCCGGGCAGGTACTGCTGGCTTGTTCCGTACCTGGACGTGCTCGGCACGGAGACCAACTGGCACCATGCGGGCAAGTGGACGCCGCTTTCTGACGAGGAGATGCTTTATCGGCGGGCGCTGACGGGCGACAAGCCGTACTGCTTCCTGATGAACTCTGATTTTTCGAAGTTTACTCACGACATGTCCGAGCGTTACATGAAGCGTTGTGTAGCGTACGGCATGTATCCGGGTTATTTCAGCCCGAACGCGTTCAGCGATTCGTATTTTGGCAATCCGGCCTGGTATGGGCGGGACAGGGAGCTGTTCAAAAAGTACGTGCCGCTGTGCAAGCTGGTCGGCGAGGCGGGGTGGAGACCGATCACCAAGGCCCGCAGCAGCGATGCGAAGGTATATGTTGAGCGTTTCGGCGAGGACATACTGACGGTGTTCAACGACGCCGGCGGGGAGCGTGAAGTGACCATAGCGCTCGACAGCGATTGGCCCGGCAGCTGCGTTGATCGCGTCAGCGGCGAGGCCGTGGCCGTGAACAGCGGCGAGGTGAGATTAACGCTCGGCAGCGAAGACGTAGCAGTGCTGGCGTTCGGCCAGAGCGTGCTGACGACTTCTCTGCACGGCGGGACAGGGCCACGCGGTACGGGCTAATACGGTGTGCGCTGTATGTTCGAGCATTGAAGGTCGTTGTTATTGGTATGCAATTTCCGCAAGGAGCTGTGAAGATGCGAGAAGCGCTACCGGCCGAGGAAGTCCGCAAAGCTATCGAGCACCGCAAGCCGGTGCGGGTTCCGATGATGATTCACCAGTGGAACGGAGCGAGCGGCGACGACGAGCGGGCAAAGCAGATACGCCAGATCCAGAGCGAGTACCCCAACGACATGTACTCCACCTGGCCCAACTTGCCCGGCTTTTGGGATGGCGACAGCGAGATACCGGGTTACAACTGGCTGAACTGTCCCAAGCCGGCGGGGCACAACGTAAGCGCACACGACGCGAACGTGGCGATACCGGACCTCGGCGCGCTGGATGAGATTCTGGAGGCCTGGCCCGATCCGAACATACCGCAGATGTACGATGGCAAGGCTGAGCAGATCGCCGCCGAGGCCCAGGGACGTTACACAGCCGTGAGTTGGGCATTCTGTTTTTATGAGCGGATGTGGTCGCTGCGGGGCATGGAGAACATTCTGTGCGACTTCTATGAAGCGCCGCAGGCGATGCACAGGCTGATGGATGCGCTGTGCGACTTCCACGAGACGGTGATCCGCCGGGCCGGGGCGGAGCTTGACGTGGACTGCATCTGGACGACTGACGACATCGGCATGCAGACCGGGCCGATGTTCTCGCCGAAGATCTTCACGGAGTTTTTCAAGCCGCGTTACAAGAGGCTTATCGACGCCGCTCACGACAGCGACATGCACTTCTGGCTTCACACGTGCGGGGACGTGCGGCTGTTTATGGATGACTTCATTGAGATCGGCCTGGACGTGATCCATCCGATCCAGAAGTACACGATGGATGAGCGCGAGGTGGCTGAGAAGTTCGGTGGGCGGATCGCCTTCTGGGCGGGCATGGACGTCCAGCAGATTCTGCCGTGGGGCTCGCCGGAAGATGTCCGGCGGGAAGTACGTTTCATGATCGACACGTACGACAGGCCTGACGGAGGGTGCATGATTACTGCGGGCAACGGCATTACGGACGACAATCCGATAGAGAATCTGCGGGCGTTCTATGATGAGACATACAATTATGGTTTGGCGCACAGGCGGCGGTTTGCATAGTGCCCGATGGTGATTTGCCGCCCGCCTGCGGGCGAGATTTTCTCGCAATTCTCGACTGGTTGCTGCCGATGTGTGTATTGGATGGCGGCTAGGGAATTTGCTACAATCTGACCGTCTGGTCTGTAGGCCGTCAGGCCGCTTGCGACACCCGCCCTGGCTGGGTGTACCGGCTGAGGAGGTTGTCGCGATCGGCTTGCATTGCAGGTGCAGCCATTGGACGAAGCCTTTACCAATGAAGCCGAGAAGCTGATCGGGTATCACTTCCGGGATTCCGCCCTTCTGGAAACTGCGCTGACACACGCGTCTGTCGCCGACAGTCGGCTGGAAAGCAACGAGCGCCTGGAGTTCTTGGGCGATGCGGTGCTGGGGATGGTGGTCGTGCACGAGCTGTTTGATCGCTACCCGGACCTACTGGAGGGCGAGATGACCAAGATCAAGTCAGCAGTCGTCTCCCGCCAGACCTGCGCGAAGATATCCGACCAAATGGGCTTATGCGAGGTTGTCGTTTTGGGTAAGGGGATGGATTGTGCAGGCGGGGTGCCGCGGTCGGTGGCGGCGGCCGTTTTCGAGTCGATAGTGGGCGCGATTTACCTGGACGGCGGGCTGGCCGCAGCACGGCAGTTTGTAATAGACCGCGCGGCTGAACACATTGAGGAAGCATTTGAGAACGAGCACCAGGACAACTTCAAATCGCTTCTTCAACAGCACGCCCAGCGTGTATGGGGGACAACGCCGGACTATCGGCTTTTGGATGAGAAGGGACCGGACCACAGCAAGTGCTTCGAGGTATCGGTCGTCATTGACGGGCGGCACTTCCCCAGCGCTTGGGGGGTGAACAAGAAAGAGGCAGAGCAAGCGGCGGCTCGCAAGGCGCTGACCGAGCTCGGCCTACTGGACCGAGAGGATGGGGCCGGGCGGTCTTGCTGAGGCCGATGGGGGTAAAAAGGCAAGTTTCAGATTTTCAAGATATTGTGCGGGAAAAATACAAATAATCTTGCAATTCCGGCGGCGGGGCCCTAGATTTTGTCCTGTATTTTGACCAGGCATGCCGATTTTAGGTGTATGAATCGGTTATATGGGGCCTTTATGGGCAGCTCGAGAACGGTAAAGACGTTAACGGTGTTGCTGGCCGCAATGACGGTCGGTGTTTTTGTATTGATGCTGATGGAAACCGAACCTTACCAGCCGCCTGTTTCTCTTTCGGCGATGGCTGTGGGCAGCCCAGTCTCGGCCCTGATATCCGATACGGCAGTTCCGGTCCGGGGGGCCAAGTGGCGCAGCATTGTAATCCATTCCACTGGGGCCGAAGGCGCCCAGGTAGCCAGCCAGTGCCATTTCATCTTATCCCGGGCCGATGATGGCAAGATAGAGCTGCAGAGCACCTCCCTGTGGCGATCGCAGCAGGCGGGAGAACAAACTGGCAGGCTCGGGGAAGACTTCAATTCAGGCAGTATAGGCGTTTGCCTCGTTGGAGATTTTTCCGCTAGCTCGCCCGGGTCTCAGCAGTTCAACCAACTCATGGAGTTGGTGAAGTCTCTGCAGAAGCATTTCCATATCGGTTTCGACCGGGTATATCTTCTGAGCGATATAGATCCGCTCAGCCGGTCTCCCGGTGATGCTTTCCCGGCACGGGCCTTCGAGCAGCATCTCATCCGGTAGTCTGCCGGCGCGTGCTTTCTCCAGTACTCAAGGATCCCTTTGTCACCGGCAAGTAGTTGCGCCGTTGACGGACAGTAACATTTCTACCCTCGCTGCGTCATTGTAAGCGCTTTATTTAAATGGCCTTATGGTGGCGTGTGCTCTTGTGGGAATTCACAACTGTGATAATTGGGGCTTTAGGGTTTATGTGCTTAGGCCTGTCGTCCGATAAAGATAACAAACGTAGCATTGCCCTTTCGCCGCTAGGCGTGAAGGCCATCAAGGAGCAAATTACATGAAGGTTCTCATCGTTGAGCCGGACTGGCGCTTCTCTGAGCAGGCAACAGAGCATCTCGAATCGCACGCACATCTGGTGGTGCACCAGTCCAAGCCGGCCGAGGCCATTGGCAAAGCCGACCACTGGCAGCCTGACCTGGTCATTGTCGCTTCGGAACTGGGCGAGACGGGCATTCTTGAGGCGCTGGGGCAGTTGGAGCACAAGCCGGCGGTGTTGCTGACGGGATGGATGGACCGGTATGATGTGGCCTGGCGCGCATGGCAGCGTGGTGGTGACGAATTGCTGATAAAGCCTGTGTTCAGGATCCAAGAGCTACAGGATGCGATTGTGACGGCGATGGAGAACGCCGCCACCGGCGCGCGTCAGCGAAGCGTGAGCACCGCCTAAGACCACGGCTACACGCAGCAGGCTTTGAAGACTGTTTTGGCCCGCAGAGACGGTGTCTGCAGGCCTTTTTTTTTCATGCCCAAATTGGGCAGGGACCAGCATACAGAAGGTGAAAGCCGTTTTGGACTTGTCGGCGGCGACTTGCGCGCCTAAACTCTGATGGTTGTGCGAGGATTGCGGACATGATCTTGGGTGTCATCCTGCTGGTGATAGGCGCCGCGCTTATGTTGACCGGAGCGTACATGCTCTGGGAGTGGCTAAGCGGGACGAACAAGTGGTCCGACACCGCTGGGCGGGGCCAGCGGACAAGTCAGCCGGACCTCGTGCTGATGGGGTTGTGGTTCTTGTCGATAGTTGTGGCATCTCTGCTTGGCGGGGCGATTCTGATAGTCTTTGGCCTGTCAAGGCTGAGCTAGCCTTGTCGGGGCGGTTGGTGTCTCAGCAGGTGTTATTAGTTGTGCGGCTTGCTGAAGAGCCATAGAATATGTGCTGTTCTCGCTTGATCAAAAGGGGACACTATGACGTCACGTAGGGCTGGTTGGTTACTGTTGGCGGCGCTGGTCGGTGTGGCCGGGGCGCAGAGCCCGGCGCAAGTCACGTCGTCGCGTGAAGCCTACCCAGCCGAAGCGCTTGCAGCCAGTCCGGCAGATGAGGCCTTGCGCGCAAACGCCTGGCCTGGCGCGCCGGAAGGGGCGCGGATTCGCCAGCGTGGCTGGTTCCCGCCGCGCGAGCCAGGCACCCCTCCCCCTGCCCTGCCGGCTGAGATAACCCGCGCGTTCATCATCCCCATTCACGGCGATATTCGATGGCGGTCCTCATCCGACATCGTGAGGCGCAAGATCGTCCAAGCCAAGGCGAGGGGCGCGGAGATTGTGATATTCGACATGGACACTCCGGGCGGGGTGAGCCGGGCGATGGATGATATTTGCGATGCGATATCGCAGGATTTGGCAGGGGTTTATACCGTCGCGTACGTCAAGCCGGAGGCCTTCTCAGCCGGGGCCATCATTTCGTTGGCGTGCAATGAGATTGTTATGGTTCCAAGAGGCGTAATAGGGGACGCCATGCCCATAATGTTTGGGCCCGAAGGGCTACAGGCAATCCCCAAGGAAGAGCGAGGCAAGATAGAGTCTGGCGCCCGCGCCCGTCTTCGCCTGCTCACGGAGCGCAACGGATACAGTCAGGCGCTGGGCGAGGGGATGATAACGCTGTCTATGGAGCTTTGGCTGTTTCGCAATAATGACACGGGCGAGTTGCGGATAATAGACGTAGATGCTGAAGAGCTTGAAGAGCCCTGGCAGCGTGCCGAGCGAATTGACGGCCCGAACGAGCTGGTGACTTTTACAGCCAACGAGGCTTACGAGGCGGGCCTGACGGATCACACCCTGGCTAACTACGACGCGGTGAAAGCCCACTACAACATCGTAGCTGAGCCGGTCACGCTGGAGATGGACTTCACCGAGAGGCTGGCGTACATCCTATCCTCGATGCCCGTAACGAGCCTGCTGATGGCGGCAGGGCTGATGCTGATCTTTGTGGAAATAAGGACACCGGGTTTCGGCGTGGCGGGCATCGGCGCGGTCATCTGTTTTGGAATTCTCTTCGGCGGGCGTTACATAACGGGTCTGGCTCAATGGTGGGAGGTCGCGCTTATTGTCCTTGGGCTGGGGCTGTTATTGGTGGAGATCTTCCTGATACCGGGCTTTGGCGTGGTGGGGACAGCCGGGGCGGCGTGCCTGCTGGTGGGGTTACTGGCGATCATCGTGCCGAATGCTCCCGACAAGCTGCCTATTCCGGAAACCGACCTGGATTGGAGCTTCTTCACAAAGGGCCTGATGGCTCTGGGACTGGGATTTGTTGCGGGGCTGATCGGCTCATTGCTGTTGGTGCAGTACATGCCCAAGTTGCCGATAACCAGCCGGCTGGCCCTTGCCGATGCGCCGGTCTACGATGAACCGACCGTAACGGCGGGATCTCCGCTTGGAAAGGTTGCCATCGGCGAAAAAGGAGTGGTGGAGGCGATGTGTAGGCCTGTCGGCAAGGTGCGGTTTGGGCAGGAACTGCTGGACGCAGCCGCCGAGGGCGATTACATAAACGTCGGCGAGAAGGTCCGCCTGGTGCGTGTTGAAGGCAATCGATTGGTCGTGGAACGCATTGTTGAGGCCTGATAGATGGGAACGATTTCACTAATTGTCGCGCTGATTGTAGCCGGGCTCGTGTTGCTGATGCTAGAGATACTGACGCCGTCTTTCGGACTGCTTGCTGCGACGGCGGTGGCGGCGCTTTGCGGAGGGGTATGGATTTGCTACGGGTATAGCCCCACACTAGGCACGGTGGTGCTGGTTGCGCTGATAGTGGGCGTGCCGATGTACCTTGCGTTCATGGTTCGGTGGTTGCCTAACACGGCGCTCGGCCAACGGCTATTCCTGAAGCGCGCCACTCACGCCGAGGGCGAGGGCGTTCCAGATGCGAATGAACTGGCGCAGCTGGTTGGGAAAACCGGCACGGCTGAGACCCTGCTGCGCCCGTCGGGCGCGATCCGTGTGGACGGCAAGCGATTCGTCGCGCTGTCGGAGAGCGGCATCATCTCCAGGGGGCAGGCGGTGAAGGTAGTTCGCGCCGGCGGGGCGAACGTAATTGTCCGCAAGGCGGACTGATAGGCGTTGCGGGAAGGCGATTTGCATTAACAATTGTGTTGGCATACAATTGTGGAGCAGTCAATAACTTCGATTACAAAAGGGAGTGCACCTATGACGACAATGGCGATTTTGGCTGATGGGATCGGCGTGGGAACGGGCATCTTGATCGCATTGCTGGTGATCATAGGCTTTGTTTTCCTTGCCCTGTTCGCCCCGGCGTTCACATTGTGGATTCAGGCGTTGGCTGCCAAGGCCAACGTGGGCATTTTCGAGCTGATAGGCATGAGGCTTCGCCGGGTGAACCCGTCGGTGATAGTGTTGTCCCGGATTCAAGCGGTTCGGGCGGGTCTGGAGATTTCGACGGCTGAGCTCGAGAATCACTACCTGGCGGGCGGTCGGCCGGTGAACGTTGTGCGGGCATTAATTGCAGCAAACCGCGCAAACATTTCGCTGAGTTGGAAGCTCGCCACGGCGATCGACCTGGCTGGGCGCGACATTCTGGAGGCGGTTCAGACCTCGGTCAATCCGAAGGTAATCGACTGCCCCAGCCCTGCTTCTGGGAAGATGACGATAGACGCGGTGGCCAAGGACGGCATTCAGGTCAAGGCCAAGGCGCGGGTCACAGTGCGAGCCAACATAGACCGGCTCGTCGGCGGTGCGACGGAGGAGACAATCATCGCCCGCGTCGGCGAGGGCATCGTCACGACGATCGGCTCGGCGGCCGCGTACAAGGAGGTGCTGGAGAACCCGGATGTGATCTCCAAGCGGGTATTGGAGAAGGGCCTTGACGCGGGGACGGCCTTTGAGATTCTGTCGATCGACATCGCCGATGTGGATGTCGGCGACAACATCGGCGCCAAGCTTCAGGCGGACCAAGCGGAGGCGGACAAGCGTCGCTTCCAGGCTGAAGCGGAAAAACGTCGGGCGATGGCGATGGCACGCGAGCAGGAAATGGTCGCACTGGTTCAGGAGAACCGTGCGAAGGTTGTTCTGGCGGAGGCGGAGATTCCCAAGGCGATGGCTGAGAGTTTCCGCAGCGGCAACCTCGGGATAATGGACTACTACCGCATGCGAAACATCCAGGCCGACACGAAGATGCGAGACGGCATCGGCGGGATCGGCCCCAGTGAGGGCGGAAAGCCCAAGGCTTAACGAAATATAATGGTTGCTGGATACATACTGGCGGCTGGGGGTGAGCTTGGCGGTCTGGTATATCTGCTGGTGCTGGTGGCGATCGGTATAATCTCAGCGGTCGCGAAGAAGAAGCAGCAGCAAGAGGCCGACGAGAGACGCTCGCCGCCGCATCGAGATACTGCCCCGCGCGGCCAGCGAAGCGAGTTAGGCCCGCCTCAGCAGCGTCCCGCAACGCCGGCTGAGCGGCAGTCGCTGGTATCGGCGGCGCTGAGAAGCATGGGCATCGAGGTGCCGACGCCTCCGGAAGTCACAGCTCCAACCAGGCCCAGGCCTAGGGCCGCGCCGCGAAGGCAGGTACAACGGGCCATGGGCGATGGGGTGAATCGACACGTAGAGGAGCACATCGACCGTGCGGTCGAGTTGGAGGCTTCGGGGGCTGAAGTGCGCCAACACGTTCAGGAGCACATGCAACCTTCCATGGGGCTGGGGCAGGCCCGTGCGGAGCGAGGGCGATCCCGCGTTCGCCTGACAGCCGAACAAGCCAGGCGGGCCATCATATATCACGAGATCTTTTCCCCTCCAAAGGCCCTGCGAACCGAGGGCGACCTTTGGGACCAGTGACCGGGGATACGGGCGTGCTAAGCGAATCCATGCCGCCGGGCGGGCAGGTTCAGCTGCTCGGGCGAGGGTGAGCCGTCCGGGACGACGGCAACGCCGTCGGCGACCAGCTTATCCCAGTGGCGCGCGTTGAAGATGCAGCCTGGGTCGCCCGCGTGGAGCTGGCCGAAGTAGGCGTCCGATCTTGCGCGACAGCCGCCGCAATAGTTGCGGAATGCGCAGACCTCACAGTGGTGGAGCCGATGGTCTCGGTCGTTGAGGATGTCCCAGAAAACGCTGCTGCGGAAGATATCGACCAGGGGCCTGTTGCGGACATTACCCATGACACGGTGAGGCAGGTAGACGCAGGGGGTTACATCGCCAGCGGGTTCGATGCAGACGTAAGTACGCCCCGCCCCGCAGCCGCCGAGGTACTTTGCCACCACGCGGGCCTTGACGCCGCTGCCGCTACCGGCGTGTGAGCATGTGATGCGGTCGCCGCCGAGGGCTGCCCCGGCGAGACATACCCGGCCGAGCTGGGGGGCGGTCGATATAACACCCATGCCACCGGCCTGCATCTTGGCGTTGAGGATCGACAGCAGGTTCTCCCGCTGGGTCGGCGTGATGTCACCGGTGACCATCCTGAGCCCGCGCCCGACGGGGATGAAGTTGAAGTGCGCGAAGCACGACGCACCGAGATCCTTCTCGGCGAAATCCAGCATGGCCTGCAATTCGTCAACGTTGCCCTGGTGGACGCACATAGCAACGCCCAGCCGCAGGCCCTCGGTGGCGACAACGTTGCGGGCGCCGGCGACGGCCTTTGCCCACATGCCTTTCACGCCGCGAAAGGCGTCGTGACGTTCGGGATCAACCGAATCCAGGGAGATTTCGATGTATCGAGCGCCGGCCTGGCGGAGCTCACCTGCGAGATTGGGGGTGATGGCTGTGCCGTTGGTGGCGATCGACACATGCATGCCGAAGTCTTTAGTGCGCTGCAGGACCGGCAGCAGGTCCGGATGGATTGTCGGCTCGCCGCCGGAGAAGGCGATCATCGGTATGTGGGCGCACCCCATCTGCTGGACAACCTGCAGCTTCTCGTCGAGCGTCAGTTCGTTGGAGAGGGCGGCGTGGTTGCTGTCCTGGTAGCAATGGCGGCAGGCGAGGTTACAGCGGTTTGTGAAGTTCCACACGGCGAACAGAGGCGCAGTGAATTTCTGAGGAACTGTCAGCCCGAACTCGGCGATCGACTGGGCGACAATGACCAGTCCCCTGACAGTCGGCGTGTTGCCGGCGAGCTTTTCACGAAATGTGCCGACATCCGTCTTGCCCCGGATGCGGTCGATTAACAGATGTACGAGCAAGTATTTCAGCTTGCACCACAAAGGCGCACTGCCGTTACGATAGGTCTGGAAGATGCGTTCCAACGGCGTCATGCCGTCGGGGCCGGGCCGGGAGATGCGCTTCAAGAACCATCTAAAAGGCCTGCGGCCAAGCCAGTTTTCCAACGGATGATGGAAGTCAATTCTCAGCGACTTGTGAGTCGCCATATCGGCCAGACGATCACTGTTGCGGGCGTATTGGCCGCTGGACAGTCGACCGTCACTAGGGCGGTCTGGGCGCTTGTCAGCGTCGATGGAGGAAGCGAACTCGTGGGTGTAGAACTTGCCGATCGCGGCAGCGGTGGTGTGGTCGGCGGCTGCGGTGTAGGAGCTGTCACCGGGGGTAGAGCTTTCTTCGTCGCGATAAGTCATCGTTTGTCAGCGGGCTTCGAGGCGACCCGAAAGATAATGGGTTCGCTGGTCGTATTGGCGCCGTTCACGGCTGCGGTCAGACGGAGCGTTTCGTATGTTGGCCAGTTCGGCTCGATCACGAGGGGCAAGGTCATCCCAACGGAGGCATCGGGGGCGATGCCCCACGGCGTCACAACATGCAGTTCCGACTGCGGGTAACGGAGAATTTTGGTCCATCCGGCCTCGGTGTACCGCCAGATATATACGTACAGTCTCACCGAGGTGGGCGAGTCTATTCGGACAGGTCGGTCCGTCAGGTTGGTTATCGTCACCATTGCGTCGATGGCCTGACCGGTGGTCAGATGGCTGCTTGTGCTTGTCAGGCTGACAGTCACAGCCAGATCGTCCCGGCCGGCCAAGGGGACGCCAGTGACGTCGGTGAGTTCCCCGCTGTGCCATTGCGAGGAGCCGGCGTGTGAGCTGCAACCAGCCGCGGCGAGGAACGTCAGCAGGATCAGAACGACGGGGTATCTCATGCTTCACTCCGGGCAGTCTGGGGGTTATCGGCGGGCGTGCGGATGACATTGGCGTCATCGGCAGAACCGGCTTCGTGGCGGGCAGCATAGGCGGCCTCGATCAGAGGTCGGTAAGTCGGCCCGCAATTGAAGGTGCAGAAAGGGAATAGCCCGCTTGGCGTGGAATACAGGATGATGCATCGCTTGGCGCGTTCTGCGTCGAAGTTGTAGCGGTCCTGGAAGTGCATCCCGGCGCAAAGCAGCGTTTTGTACGTGAGTTTCTCGCCTTCTCCGCGGCCGAGGCGTTTGTCCAGCATGCCCATCAGAGAGTGAACAAACTTTTTCACGGTCAAGCCCGGCGGGGCGGCATCGGCGTTGAAGTGCCTCTTGAACATCCTGAATATGGCGAGCCGGTCCAGCCAACTCGCCCTGCCCTTGCGGCGCAGGCGGGCTGCGATCCGGTTCATTTGCGTGAACATTCCCTCAACATTAATCACCTGCGGGAAGGGGTACGCCTTGCCTTCGGGGGAGACGAGGAAATACGAGCCGAAGGCGCAGTCGGTGTGACACGATGGGTGGACTTTAGTATTGCCCGTGACGGCTTCCAGCAACTGCGCCAGCGGCACGACGATGCTGAGCGGGTACATGTCGCGCAGCACATCCGCCCCGGTGGCGGCTGCGATGTCTGTGGCGAGATCGCCGAATGTGTAGCGCTGGGCGCGGCGCAGGTGGTCGTCGATTCGGCCGGTGAAGGAGACAGGCTGATAGCTGATTCCGCTGATGACGTCGATATTATCGACGGCGAACCGAAATATCTCACCGACCTGGTTGTCATTGACGCCTTTGAGGATGGTGGGTACGAGGCATATCTTCATGCCCACCTTTCGGCAGTTATCTATGGTGGCGAGTTTTCTTTTCCAGAGGTCTTTGAAGTTTCGCGTATAGCGGTGGGGTTGGTCGCCGACGCCGTCGAACTGGAGGTAGAGCGTGTGGAGCCCTGCTTCTGCTGCCGCACCTGCGAATTTTTCGTCGGCGATGCGCAGACCGTTTGTGGCGATTTGGATATGGCTGAAGCCCATCTCCCTGGCAGTGGCGACGATCTTCAGGAAATCCGGGTGAATGGTCGGTTCGCCGCCGGTGAACTGTATGGCGGTGCAAGGCGTGGGGTGGAGCTCTCTCAGAAGCTTCAACTGATGGACTGTCTGCTCATACGTCAACTCGCTGACGGCACCGGTAACGCCGGCGTTGGCGAAGCAGATGGGGCAATTCATGTTGCAGCGGTTGGTCAGGTCGATCTGCGCCAGGCAGGCTGTGGATATGTGTTGGTTACAAAGCCCGCAGTCGGACGGGCAGTTTTTACCACCCAATACGTGGGGGTGCTCTAGGCCCGGGCGTTCTTCATAGCTCCACCAGGAGGCCTTGGAGTAAAGCAGCGCGCTGGAGCTGATGCAGTCTTGCACGTAGCCGTGGTCGGGACAGGTTTTTTCGATGAAGACAGCGCCATCCCGGACGAAATACCGACCGATCAGAATGGCGGAGCACTGTGGGCAGAGCGTCTCGACGGTCCTAGGCAGACGGCGTATTTGTGGGTGAATGCGTGAGCCGGCGAGAGTTTTCTGGGGGCTGGCGGAGCGGTCGGACTTCAGCGGGGTCCAGATCGCGTCGTGGTGCACCTGTCGTGCAGGGCCGCACTTGTCGCAGTTGAAGGTGAGAACGATCTGTCGGCCACAGCGATCGAACACGGCAGGGACGATAGTGCGGCAGGTTGGGCATGTGGCTTGAGTCTTTACGGGCAGCTCGGCGAAGGAGTCCGCGAACCGTCGCATGGACTGTCTGAACCGCAGCATTTCCTCGGTAACAATTGGCTCACGAACCGGATCGGCCGACAGATGAATACTTGCTGATTCGATCATGCATTGAACTCCCGAACCAGCCGGTGCGGTCAGTTGTTGGAGAAACAGGCGGGAAACCGCCGCACTACGCGTTTTCGTTTGCGATAGCTGGATGCCAGCTCCATGAAGATGTCGAGATCGCGATCCATACTGGAGCTGCTGTCGTCGAAGTAGAAATTACGAATCGGCAGGTCATCGTGGTCGCGGGCGACATCATGATAAACAGCCTCGGATACAATGCCGTTCATGCAGGTAAAGGGGCTGATATCGATGATCCCGTCGGCGCCTTTTCCATGAAGGTAAATAGCTTTGCCGACCGACAGGACCATCTCACCCAGCGTACCGTCGGCGGGCAAATATGGCCAGCCCGGTTTAAGCACGTCTTGGTAGACATCATGCGGCTCTTCGTAGCCGACAAGTTCTTCTTTCCACGGCGCGAACAGAGCTGCTTCATCCTTTCGCTGTATTGCGTTTTTCAGTTTCACGCCGAGCATGGACAGGCTCAGGCCTTTTCCCTGTCGCTTCAGGTCATCCTTATGCGACCAATTGGTGTAGAAAACCCATTCGGCCACATCCGAAAGCCAAGCCTCGCCGCCGTGGGCTTCGATGCGCCGGATGGCCTGGAAGTTGCTAAAGGTGTTAAGGCGGCAGAATATCTCGCCCACGACGCCAACTAAGGGCTTGTCAGTGGTGTACTTAGCGGGGACCGCCTGATAAAGCTCCCGGGCTTTGTGCATTGCAGCCACCATCTCCGCCAGACAGGTGCGGCTGTCGAGCTTGCCATCCTGCAGCGGCTGTTCGATCAGGCTGAGCGATTGTTCTAAGGCGGCGTCGGCGGCGCCTTTCCGGGTCTCGTATGGGCGCGTCCTGAGAAGCATCTTTACAAGGATGTCGCCAGCCACAATTCCCCGCCAAATGCGCTGGGTGAAATGTATGCCGTATCGGGCAAGGTCATTATAGCCATTTCGACTGCTGGGGGAGACGATGGGCACGTTGTGGTAGCCCATCTTGTCAAGCACCTGCCTTAGATACGGGCCATATTGCCCGAACCGGCATGGCCCCTGCGCGGTGGGCATGAAGAACGCAGTCCGATCGGGGTCGAAGTCATCGGCGTGGACAATTCGAAGAAAGTCCCCCAGGGTTATCTTGGCGGGATAACATTCTTCGCCGGAGCTGTACAGGCCTCCGAGTTCGAGGGTTTTGTCGTCGGAATCGGGGGTTTCAGAGGCCTGAACACCCACCGAACGGAAGGCCGCGGCAGCCAGCCTGGCGCCGGCGTAAGTCATTCGCGGGATCCACAGATGTCGCCCGGCGAGCTTGTCCTCTTTATGAGCGGCAACTCGAGTCACCACATGCTCCAAACCGATCTCAGAATTTCGTAAGCCAACTGTTCAGCTGCCGGCACAGAGGGGCGAGCCGTCTACGAAAGACCTCACACTATATGAAGCCCAAGAGCCAGCGGAGGGAATCGAACCCACAGCCGCCGCTTTACAAAAGCGGTGCTCTACCGTTGAGCTACGCTGGCTGAAAAGCGTAATTTAGCTACCACATGGGGAAATAGTCAATTATATGTCTTTTATCGGTCCGGCGTTCAAGAAAACAGGCCCACGTTTTGGGGACATGGGCCCGTGTGATGGCGGAATTGCCTTGCCCGCTAGGCCGGCAGGGATTGTCTTTCGCGGTACTCGTAGAACGTTTCATAGTTCTTGCGGAGGTAGCCGCCGGGCATAGCTCGAACGCCGTTGAGGACGACGCCCAGAATACGTCCGCTCGCTTCGTGCATAATATTCCTCGCTCGTTGAGCCATGCCCTGGCTGTTCACGCCGGCCCGAATTGTCAGGATGACGCCTTCGACGAGCACCGCCAAGACGGCTGGGTCGGTGACGACTAGGCATGGGCCCGAATCGAAAAGGACACGGTCGTATCGATCGGTCATTTCTGAGATGAGCTGCCGCATGTGGCTGGAACCGAGCAGCTCGGCGGGATTAGGAGGCATGGGGCCTGAACTCATCACGTGCAGGTTCGATTCGACTTCATGGACGAGATCGCGCCAGGTGCTTTGATCGACCAGGGCATTTGTCAGCCCATCGGTGGGGCAGCCTGGGAATATCTTATGCAGCATCGGCTGGCGGAAGTTAGCATCGACCAGGAGTACACGGCTTCCAGCCTGCGCCATCGTCTCACCGAGGTTGGTTGTAATAACCGTTCGCCCGTCCTCGGGGGACGGGCTGGTCACCAACAGTGATCTTTGCTCGCTGACAGGCCCGGAGAAGATGAGTCGCGTCCGGATCTGTCGGAAGGCTTCGCCGAAGGGCGAATCCGGATGAGAGTTCATGGCCAGGTAGACATCTTCGATGTCCTCTTCCAGGTCCGACACATGCGGGATGACGCCCAGCAGCGGCAGGTCGACACGCCGCCTTATGTCGGACGGCCTCTTAATGGAGGTATCGACTGCCTCTAACAGCAGCGCCAGACCCAGGCCCACCGCGATGCCAAGCAGGACCCCGCCGACTATCACGATTACAGGCTGGGGCTGAGATGGCTTCTCGGGAGGCTGGGCGGGTTGACGAAGAAAGACAGGCCTTTCTCTGTCCAAGCCGATCCTTGTCTGGGCTATGTTGTGATTGACTGTCGCCAATTCCTTGTCGGCAGCCTCGAGTTTAAGGTTGAGGAAGTTCTGTTGGACGATGTTAGCGCTAATTCGGCTCTGTTCGCGGTTAGCGGCCTCTCTGTCATCTCTGGTGGCTTGGAGGTTATCGGCCAATTGTGCCTGCCAACCTCTCGCTTCGTTCACTATACCTTCTGTGGCAAGGCTTTCGCGCGTCGCAAGTTCCTGCTGAATCCTCTGCACTCGCCGGGCGACATCCTGGACGGTGGGATGTTCCGGGTTGTAGGTATCAAGCAGAGACTGGTAAGTATTGGCGGCATCGGCAGCCTGCCTGAGCAATTGACCGTATGTTGGATCGGCGTTGAGTCTGGCCATTACTTCCGGGGCTTCAGCCAGCGCGTCATTGGCCTGAAGGTCCACCAGACGGTTGACGGAATTGGTGGCTTCTCGCAACTGGCCGACCAGCTCGAGTTCCTGCATCGTCAGTTGCCTTACAAGGACGCCCCACTTATTGAGCTGTTCCTGCATTGCTGACGTGCCGGCCATTCGGCTGATCTGCGCGGTCAGGTCGTTGATGGTGGTCTCCAGCGCCTCCTTTTGCCTTCCGAGTTGGTTAAGATGCGAATCGAACTGGCGTTGTGTGGAGTTCTGGACGTCCTCTTCGTATGCCCTGGCGACAGCGGTTGCAAGTGTGGCTGAAGTTTTCGGATTCGTTGAGGTAACCTCGACTGCTATGAGGCTTGTCTTTTGCCTGGGGGTAACTTTGAGATCATCTTTGAGTCTCAGCGGCGCCGTGACGGGGTCCTGCTTGTACCAGACGGTTTCCTTGACGTCTTTGTCCTCCATGGCGGCATTCAACACCGTGACATTGCTGACCAGCTCGGCGTGTGTGCGAAGACGATCCTCTAAGCCCGGTGTGTAAGTATCGAAGCCTGGCATCTCGTAGCCAAGCTGCCTCTGGGAAGGCTGAACCTCCAGGTACGCCGTGGCGGTGTACATTGGTGCGTATTTTCGCCAGAGAATTGTAGCCACGACCGATGCGCCCGTAAAGAACAGCAGACAGACCAATACGAGCCACTTCCTCTTGCGGAGTAACTGCATGAAGTCTTTTGCCGTCAGACCTCCGCCCCCGCCGCCTTGCAGCGGGCCGGCGTGCATTGGGCGCCCGCCAGGCACCATCGGCCTGGGGCTAGCCACCATTACAGGGCCGGAGCGCATTGGGGGGTTGTCGGCCATAGTCACTATTCCTGAGGGCTCATCTGGGCGCAGCGTTCGGCGCCTTCCTGCGCTTCCCTGTAAAGTTCGCTATCCTGCTGGTTGATCATCCTGGCTTCCGCTTGCCGATAAAGCTTCTCCGCCTGGGACACTTGCCCTGTCTGCTCGTAAACATAGGCCAAGTGAACCAATGCCGCCGGGAGCTGTTCAAGATTGACCGACCTGTTCAAGTATCGGACAGCTTCGTCGTATCTCTTGAGCTTGGCCAATGTCCATCCATATGTATCCTGGACATTTGGGTCTTGCGGGGACAGTTCAGCGGCCCGCTTGGCGTAGGGGAGCGCCTTTTGGGGTTCATTGAGATCTTGTGTGTACATATAGGCAAGGTTGTTCAGTGCGGGAACGGCTCTATCGGCTCCCTCAGCGGCTTTGATCGCCTCCAGGTAGGCCTTCTCACTGTTTTCGTAGTCTGCCAAGAGGTAGTAAGTCTGGCCCAGTGAGGTGTAGACCGCAGTGCGTCCGAGCGACTCAGTGGCCAAGGGGATGGCGCCCTCCAGTAGGCGTCGAGAGTCCTCCAGTCGGCCGACGGCGCTGCATAGAACACCGACAAGGCTTCGCATATGCCAGTCATCCGGGCGCAGATCGAGCCACTGGAGCAATTTGTCTACGGCTTGTTCGTTGCCGTAGGTTGCCTTCACCTGTTCAACCGCCTCTTCTAGGGCCGCTTGCTTGGCCTCGGATACGGCCTCGGCGAACAGTACGTCTGCCTTAGCCGTGTCGCCTCTGAGGGCGAAGATGCGTGCCTTGGCAGCCTTGACCCACGGGCCGAACTCCGGGCCCCGTCCTATGTAGCGGTCGATTGTTGCCAGCGCTTGGTCGTAGTAACGTTGCTCAATCAGAGCATTGAGGTATATCCTCAAGGCCAGCGTACTATCGGGAGCTGCGCGTGTGGAATTTGCCAGAGCTTCGAGGGACTTGGCGGGGTTGCCTCGTTTGGCCCACATTTCCGATTCAATAACGTGGAAGAATGGCTGTCTGGGGAAGCGGCGCTGGACATCTGCCAAGAGGCCTTCGACTCGTGGCCAATCTTCGCGTTCGAAGTAAACTATCAGCAGACTGCGAATGGCCGGCTCATAAGAGGGATCGCGGTCCAGGATTTTTTCATATATAAACTGAGCGCCTGCTCTATCTCGCATCTGGTAGTAGACATCAGCCAGCTGCATGGCCAGGTCATTGTCATTGCTGGCCAGTTTGATGGCTGCCTCGAGCTCTTCCCTGGCCTTTCCAAGCTCACCGTTGACCACGTAAAGCTTGGCGCGTTCACGTTTGGCGGGGACGTACCCGCTGTCGACCTGGAGGACTTGCGTGAATATCTCCATTGCTCTTTCGTTGTCACCGTCCCGGGCAGCAAGCACACCGGCAAGGGTGAGTACCTCCAAGTCGTCCGGATGCTCTTTCTGCAGTTCGGCTACAGCTTGCTTGGCGAAATCAAACTCATTGTTTTCAACTCGGTAACGCAAGGCCCTCTTAACATAAAGCAAGGCCGTTGCCTCGTCATACTCCGGACTGCTCCGGAACACCTCCAGGCATCGGTCCATGGTGTCGGCCGCGTCGCCCCACTGACCGTGACGGGCCTGCAGCGCGGCTTTGGCTTCATATGGGCGTACGTCTGACGGTGCGAGTTCGATAGCACGGTCGAACTTGGCAAGGCCCTGATTGAGACTTTGCCCGGCGAGGAACTGCCCCCACAGGACATGCACGATTGCTTTATCTTCGACCCTGTCCAACAAATCGGAGATTATTGCATCCAACGGCTCTGTCTGGTTCGTCCTGTTGTAGTAGTCCAGAAGTATAGTCGCCCCCATTATGGGGTCGACGTGGTTAGCATAGATCCAACGGTACTGTGCTTCAGCATCGCGATACCTTTCAGCACGCTCGTACAGGCGAGCCAGCCTGTATCTGTTCTCGATGTTCCGGGGACTTGTCCGGACCATCTGTTCGCGATTTGCAATCAAGTCTTCGATATCCACGCCGCTGCTGACGTCTTCTTGGAGTCTGAAATACTGGTTCTTCACGAACGGATCAAACGGCGCGAGCTGATAGGCCTGATTGATCCAGTTTTCCGCCTCGTAGATCTTGCCTTGAATCAGCATAATGCGGATCATCTCTATCGCAGGCGGGGCATAACTTCGATCGGCGTCAAAGAGGGTTTCGAAGATGTTGGCTGCCTGCTCATAGTCCTGCTGATTCGCGTAGCAGTTGCCCAGAAGCATGCTGACCTGCTTGACCCCTGGGTGGTCTATAAGGATTCGCTTAAGGATATCAATAGCCGCCTCAATTTCGTTCTGAGCGACGTAGAGCCGAGCCTGATAGAATCGGCCGTTAAAGCCGTCGATGTTCGCCTGGGTACACTTCTCGACCGCCCATTCGGCCTTGTCCCACAATTCCATACCCAGACACAGAGAGAACATGCGTTCCAAGCAGTTGGACTCGGCGGGGTCTATTTCCGCAGCCTGTTGAAGGTAATCGATCACCTTCAAAGCGCGCTGTTCCTCAGTTTGGTTAGTGTCCTGGGCAGTGCTCAGGGCCGTTATGTCCGCCAAGGCAATAGCGCGTTTAAGGGGGTCTTCGAGCTTCTCAGCCCGTTCCAGTTGCATCTCGTGTCGGCGGGCCGCGCTGGGCTCTTGAAGCAGCTGGAGGTAGAACTTCAAGTCTTCGTTATCCGGATACACTTTCACAGCTTCCACGAGCAGATTCTCGCTCTCTTCTGTCCGCCCGACGACAAGATACATCTGACTGAGCCGGAGTGTGACGCCCAGATGTTCGGGCACGCGCTGATGGAGCTGTTCCATCCCGCTGATGGCTTCATCCCAGTCACCGGCCGCCCATGCACGGGCGGCTTGAACCATCAGAAGGTTCACGTCCGCCGCGGTCAGTTCGACATTCGGATCCAGTTGTTCGATTCGGATTTCGTTTGTCTCTATCTGTAGCCGCGTCAGAAGATCTTGTGCCGGTGCATACTTCCCCTGTGTATCGTTCAGAACCGCCAGAATAATGTCCTTGGCCTGACCGTAGTCCCGGTACTTCATCAGCACTCGTGCCTTGGCCAGGCGCACATCCAGACTGCGCCCTAGGCCGGGCTGTCTGAGGTACTCGTCAATAATCGCCATGGCGTCTTTCGGTTGGCCCTTCCGCAGGTATACGTCAATCAAGAGTCTTGCTGCGTGTTCGTCGAACTGGCCGCTCTCTCTGGGGGAATCGTAGGCCTTTTTCAAGTTCACCAGAGCATCATCGAGGTCTCTGTCTTCCAGAGCGAGCCGCCCCAAAATCTTGTAGTAACGAGACAGAATTTGAACGGTGTCCTGCTCTTGCTCGATCATCGCCAACAGGTCGCGTGTTTCCTGGAGTCGGCCGGCCCGCTCTTGCTGGTCCATTGCCGGGTTCCTGGCGACAGAGTCCATTATCGCGTCGGCCAGACTGTACCTCAGGTCAATCAAGGCGAGTATGAAGCCTGTGCGCCGTTCGGGTGAAATCTCCGTTTCATCATGGCCAGCCACGATTCCTTCGGCCACAGCGACTCCTCTGCGTATCGTGTCGCGGGCCTGATCGAATTCCCCCATCTGTTCCAGGATGCGCTTCTGCAAGTCGTAAATTCGAAGGTCCGTGGGGTCGATTTGCTCGGCGACCTCGAGGGCCTCAGATGCTTCTTCCAATTGTCCTTCTGCCTGGTAATAACCCGCCAATGCCACTTGGGCCAGTAGCTGCTTTTCCTTCTCCTGATCCTGGGTGATATCTATAGCCGTCATTAATTGCTCAAGAGCTTGGTCTTTGTCCTTCATTTCATAAAGCAGCGTGCCGTAACGAATACGCAAGTAGGAATCTTCGGGGTTATTGTTGATGGCAACCTCGAAAGCCTTAAGGGCCTCATCCTTCTTTTCCTGTTGCACCAGGAGAGAAATTTTTCCATCTATCAGGAAAGAAACATTTTCCGGATCGAGCTCGATGGCACGCTCGAAGTCCGCCATCGCAAGCTCGGAATAGGCTGTCTGATTGCGTGGCATCAGGCCCCTGTAGGCTTGGCCCCTTCGGTAATATGCCAGCGCATTGTCCGGATCGACCTCAATCAGTGAGGTGACGGTGTCTTTGAAGCGCTCGTAATCCGGCGGCTGGCCTTGAAAAGCGGCACTCATCGCTTCTCCCCAGGCCAGGTCCACCAGCCACTGCAGGGCTTCGACGTTCTGGGGGTCCTGACGGATGGCCTTGCCGATTTGATCATGAACCGTAGCCGCATGGGTCCGGCGGTCAACCTCGCTGATCTCTGGGTCCCTGAACAGCTCGTAGTGTGCCCGGGCGTTCTTAAGATAGATTTCCGCGCTGCTGGCTCCGTTTGCTATGGCTTGCCTGTATTGCCTTGTCGCTTCGGCAAAGTTGCCCTCTTCGAAAGCTTGATTGCCGCGAACAATGAATGGCTGGGGATCCTTCGGCATATTCATGATGAATGTGACGATCCCTGCCGCCGCCGCTAGCCCAAGCAGCACTAACATCACGATCATTACACGTGGGTTCAGTCGTTTTCTTCTCTTAGCCATGATGCATCCAAGCAGCCTGTGGGCTAGTTGTCCTTTGCCTGTTCAGCCTGTTCAAGTTTCTGTATAGACTCTCTCGTAGGAAACTGTTCTATGATTGCCGGAAGGAGGTCCGCTATGAACTCCTGTGCCGCCTGGTCGGCCTCGTCGAGCTTAAACTCACTGACGACGGACGGCGTTGCCGGCCCTCTCAAAGGAGAAAACTGTATCTTCACAAAATAATTGTAGACTTCTCTGGAGGACATTCTATTGCGAACTTTGAGTCTGGCCCAATGGGGGCTTTTCTCGATGATGGGCTCGTCATTGAAGCCCAGGAAGTAGTAGGTCACATAAGGTATTCTCATACCGCCGCTTTCTGCGGTGTAGAAGACCTGCTGAACCGCCAAGGACCGGTTCCAGGGCTCGCGGGCATCGGGAGCCTGCAGCTCGACACTGCTTTCCTTGAGGATATCGGCGCCGCCGGCAATGAGACAGGTGTTCGGCACGTGCGGCACCTGATCGCGCAGGCCTGTATAGTAGTACACTTCCAACTGCCAATACAGGAACGGGCTGTATTGGTCTTTTTGCGTATCACGGTACATACGAATGCCATACCAGTTGCTGTTGCGCTGGGCGATTCGCTCCTGGTCGTCGTCGATGGTTCGCATCCCCAGCGTTTTCAGATTATCCTCGTTGATAATCAAGTCCGGTCCGGCCCGATTCTCGGACTGGCGATAGTAAGGGTCGTCTTCCGGGATTGCTATGTAAGGGCCAAACGCATCCGGCAGGCTGACGTTTCGGTGCAGATCGTTGACTTTGACTCCCTCCGGCCAAGGGATAGGCTTCTTGATAATCCACCCGTACGCATGTACGAACGTTCCCGTAATCACCAGGACTGCAAAGGCAAGCCCGAAGTGAATGTTATCCCGCTCGGTCAAGGCGGCGATAAGCTTCCGCTTGACCTGCTTATCTTCGGGTGAGGCGGGCTTGGTTTCTTGGGCCATCATGACGCCTCTCCCGCGTTGACAGGTACATTTTCAGGCCCGGCCTGCTTGTCTTGGTCGGGCTCTATCTCTTCTTCAATGAAGAGTTTATTCATAAACAGCCCCGCCAGCCATAACATGGCCACTGCCGGTATCAACATTATCATGCCGGTGAATTCGTGCATGAACTTCTCGCCGAACTGTCTCTTGTCAATCACGAACATCGAACATGTAATTGCGACGCGGAGTATGTTGCAGGCGATGGCGACGGGAATACCCAGCAACACCAGGATCACGCGCTGCCAAATGGGACGTTCAGCCATGTAAGCCATCGCCACCGAAAGGGCGACAAAGGCCATGAGCAGCCGAATGCCGCTACAGGCCTCTTCCACCTCCAGGGCTCTCCTGATTCCATGTATGTCTGTCACGAACAACGTGCTTCCCGTGACCGCCACCTTGACCATGAACAGCTTAAGCAACCCGGCTGCCCACTTTGCGGCCAGGAGCTGCAGCTTGAAGGCCACGCTGTTGTATATCGACTGTGAGACCGGCAGGGCGAAGATTAGGAAAAAGATTGGCAACCACAAATACTTAAACATCTGCCATCCGGCAAGATAAAAGACCAAGGACACCGCCAACAACACCATGCCGATCTGGGCTGTCCAGGGGTTCTGGATGCGGTAAGGGTAAATCTGTAAGGCACCTGCAACGATAACGAGCGCCAAGCCCCACAGGCAGGCCTTGCGCTTGGCCGACATGATTTCGCTAAACCGCGTGTAAATAAGGTAGATACTGAAAAGTGGTATCAGAAAGCCGTGGCCCCAGTTAGGGTCGCTCAGCCAGGTCTTTACCAGCAACGGGAACTGATGGCGGTTTATCAGTACAAGCATCCCGCCGAGTATGGCGATCTTCGTCCACGTCGCCCACGTAAAGGGTTGTCGCGGCGCAAGGGACCGAGAGTCGGCTATCCTGTCGACAAGGCGGCCAGGTCGGGGTGCAATTTCAGCGTTGTCTTTAGGCACCGCTTCGCTCATTGGAAAGTCGTTGTCTTGGTTCAGCGGCGGCTACCAGCGGGTAAACCGATGGCTATCCACCCCTCGCGGGATCGGATCTGCGAAGTTCCGGTCGTAGATGAAGCCAAATCCGTAAGTCATGCGGAACGCGTTACGAATGACCGCCATAAACGGAGCGGTAAAGTTCGTTCCTACGGCTATTACGTCGTTGGGCTTAAGAAAGATGTCAGATTCTTCACCGCGAAAGATCTTTTCTATGTTGATAGGGATGATTTGTTCTTGGTTTTCACCTATGCGGCGGACCAGCAGGGAGTTCTCCGGCCATGCCACAGGCGACAGGTTGCCCGCTGCCGCGACGGCCATCTTTATGGTTATGCGCCGCCCGGTTAGGCTGTAAACCCCCGGTCGGACTACCTCGCCCATAACGTAAAACTCACCGATCTTCGTCGAGGGCACCCGGATGATGTCATTGTCGCGGATTACGATGTTCATTCGCGGATCGCCGTCCAGCAGCTTCTCCAAATTGATGGCAATCACCCTCGCCATGTCGGATTTGGTGGCTTCTTGCCATCGCCAAGGATCCTCCAGATCGGCTTGACCGTCTTGGCCAGACAGGACTCCTGATCGGTTGTCGCGGCTGTCGGAGGTCTCAGCTAGCCGGCCGATGTCTTCCTGGAAAAGCCACTTGCCATTCACGTATTGCCATTGGCACGCCTGGTGGGCCAGAGGTGTGACCTCCAGGGACGGGGGTGGAAGCTCGCCTATGTAGGAGATCAGGTCCGAGGTCGGATCATCCTGCAGGAGATCCTCCGGCAGCGGCTGGCTGGGTGCATCTATCTCAGGAAGGGGCGGTAATTCCATGGGCACATCCGGTGCAGGCTCACCAGCCGGCGGCAAGGCCTCCGGTAGCGGCGGGAGCTTAGTAGGCACCTCCGGCAGAGCGGGGATTTCCGGCTGACCGTTGGGCAGCGTTATGTCAGGTCTAGCCGATGGTATGAGGCCGGTGTCAAGTTCGACAGTTTCCTTGATGGCCGGCTTCGGACGGATGACATAGATGTACCGGATCGACGGATCAGTCACCCCGCGCGCCAGGGAGATGGCGTCCAGAAGACGCATGTCGCGACGTGTAATTTCATAAGTGCCGGGGTTATAGACTGTTCCGAGAATCGAGAACGTGCTCTGGCGTTGGGCCGCCACGGTGACGCTTATGTTTGGGTTACGCAAGAGTGTCTGCTGATAGGCGTCGGCTATGCGCTGCTTAAGTTCGCTTGCGGTGAACCCGTCAGCCAGAATGCGCTCTGAAAGTAGCGGCAGGTCGATATATCCGCTGGCTTCGACCTGTCGTCGCACGCTTGTTTCAAGGCCAGGCTGGAACAGGTCCAGTATGCCGATGTCAACGACGTCGTTGGGACCTATCACATAATCGGCCGCACTGTAGACATAGTCTTCCTCCTTCGGGAAATCGGCTCCAGCCAAGATCTCCTCCGTAGGGTCAGCCGGTGATGCACTGGGCAGGATGGGGGTGATTGGTGTGCGCTGAGGCGGGGCGATTACACTGTGTGGGTCCAAGAACCTCCACTTGCTGGTCTTGCCGTACGTATCCATAGCATCGCAGCCTGCCAAGACTGCCGCCAACAGCGAGCAGACCAGCGACAGCACCGTCACACTATGACGTGCCCACGTATGCGTACTCATAACAACCTTCCATGGTCTGGGCGTCGGCCACATCCTTGTGACAACCAAAGGAAGGGCAAAGCCCGCAAATCATCGGCAACTTCGCTACAATCCTCTTCCGGTCGCCTGTCCATTAGGCACACGTCCGGCACAGGCGCAATGCCTGCAGTATTCGATCGATACGGCTGGAGCCAGACACAACGGACCTTGGCTTACAGGCCGCGACCTAAACTAAATGTCTCAGGGGATCTGTGGATGTTATCGGAGATGAATTATCGGATTCTTAACCCAATTTTGCTTTGACCGCCTGTCACAGCAGCAGTTGGGTTACTGGAGCAGGTCGGAAATGAACCGGGCGATTTCTCCGGCCTTGTGAGCGGCGACGGTCAGCGGGGCGACTAACATTGCCATGGCGACCAGCAAGAGGGCCATCGCGCCGGGGCTGGTCTCAGCGGACATTCGTGCGGTGGCTCTGCCGAGGATTTCTCCGAATTGTCGGCGCAGCTGCTCGTCGCATTCATGCAAACGGACCGATACGCTGCGCAGAAGTGCAAAGGAGCTGACCTCGACTCTGCCGTTTCCCGCCAGGAGGAACTGATCCCCATCGCGGATGAAAGGCTTGCCCATGGCCTTCAAAACGTCTTCGACAAGTTTGTCGGCGCATACAGCCGGCAGATTGTAGATAACCCACACCCTCGAACGGGACCGGAACAGGCAGGCGGCCGTGCCGACAACTGCCAGACCGATGGTTATCGCCAGGCCGGTCGCCCCAAAGAAGCTTAGTATCGTCGGCACCGCCAGCAGGACGCCGCAGCCCACGAGCAGCAAAGAGTCCTCAAGTCCGGTTAGAAGTTGAGGTGACTTTCGACTATTAAGTAGTCCCAGAATCAGGAAGTAGATAGCCACGGGGACCACCACAGTAATCACCGATTCAGGCACCGGGATGTTTTCGATTCCTATGACCATATCGCAAACCGGCCTGGTTGGCGGGCGAGCCGCGAGACTCATTGAATATCGCTTGGGTCAGCCACTTTTCTGTATCCCATCGCCTTAATTATATCAAGAACTTCCGACCAACTCGGGAATGGCCGGTTGTTGACTTTCTTGTACTCGTTAACGGCATGAAGGAAGGCAAGCTGCTCGTCAGTCATTTCGCCTTCTTCTGCAGCGCGTCGCTCTTCTGTGCGCCGTCGGCCGGGCCCGCGCCTTCGATCCAAGCCGCTCCGTCGGTCAACAGTGGCCCTTCGGTCATGCCGTGGTGCTTTGCGCCGGTCCGGCCCGTCATAAGGCTCCTGGCAACTCACTTCTTCCGAGCAGACGCCTTCATCAGTCATCTTGACACACCTCTATGGTCGCATCGCCCCCAACGACGGGTCAATCCTTTATTTTTCTTCATCTTCTTCGTCATCCAGGTCTTCGTCAGGCTCTTCTTCGGCCAGGAAATCCTCGTCCCCAAGCAAGGGCGCCGCCTCCTCGGTCATTCCATCGTCCAGGCTGAAGTCTTCGTCTTCCTCGTCGAAGTCATCTTCCTCGGAGAGCTCTTCGAAGTCCTCTCGATCAGCGATAATCTCGCCCGCTTCGTCCAGCAGCCCTTCGGGAACGAGCACCGGCACACCGTGAGTCATAGCTTCGCCCAGATCGTCAGAGTCAGTGCCGGTTTCCTGAATGTTCTCTTCAGTACCGAGAATCGACGGGATATCGTGATCCTCCAGCAACTCGCGGAACATCTCCGCGTCCTCTACAGATCGGGCGACCACAACCGGCACAAAGTCAGAACCGGCAGGTGGGTTATCAAATGCGTCTTCATCTCTTGCCATTGTCGAGCCCACACGAAAATACAGGTCCAAGAGAAGTATATCTATACAGCTAATCTTCGGCACTAGGCCGGGTAGTTTGCAATAAAAATTCTACAGACCTCGGCCGACACGAACCGCAGGGCGAAAACCATTGCCCGCCGGAATTAATACTGTACAATGCTTGTCTTGCTCGCTTGCTCCATATGGAGGGCGCTGCTTTAGTCCCTGGAAACAGTAACTGGTAGTGTGAGATCGGTTCCGGATGAATACGCAGAATTGCATATTGTCGCGAGCTGCCGCATTTCTGCTGGCTGCCGCTGCAGCTATCGCCGTCGGATGTGACGACAACGCGGAGTTTCTTACCGAAGATCGCCTGAGCGAGGGGATGGTCGTAATTCTGCCCGGCGTTGAAGGCGCCAGCGGCCTGAACAAGGATATCCGCGACGGGCTGCTGGCGGCGGGCATTCCACACGCGTTACCGATCCGCAACTGGGGCAGACCCGTGCCCTTGCTTGGCGTCGTGATAAACCAGGTGGATTTCCTCGGCAACCGTCTGGCAGCCCACGGCATCGCGCGCTACGTGATGGACTACAAGGAAAAATACCCCGGCAAGCCCGTCTACATTGTGGGTCACAGCGGCGGCGGGGGAATAGCCATCTTTGTGGCTGAGTATCTCGACGAAGACAAGAAAGTGGATGGCGTAATCGTTCTGTCCGGCAGCGTTACCAGCGCATACAACCTCCAAAAAGCACTGTCGCGCACGCGCAATGGCATCGTGAACTTCTATAATCGTAGTGACAGCGCGCTGCTGGCGGTGGGGACTACGGTGTTGGGGAATGTCGACGGCACGCACGGGCCGGCGGCGGGACTGATCGGCTTTGACGAGCCCAGGGACAACGACAAGGATTACAAGAAGCTCGCCTACACCAAGCTTTATCAGGTTGAGATCACCGGTGACATGATGCTTGGCGGCGACTCACATACAGCCGTCACGCAGCCGGCATTTGTAGCTACCTTCGTGGCCCCGTGGGTATACTCGCCCATCTGGCCGGCTACATATGCTCGCTGCTACACCTATCGGCCGGCTCCAGCGGCGGATAACGAAGATAAGCCGAACGGCGGCCAAGCCCAGTCGCAAGACAACGAAGATCTGCAGTAGCCCCCCTTTCGTGCAACCATCATCCCGCTGACGATGCAGCGCACTGTTCTAGGGCGAGCCAAGACTGCCGCCAACGGCCCAACGGCGAAAACGTTTGCTCCAAGGCCGGGCCGTGGTATCATATGTCCCCGCTCAACTCACAGCGACGCGCCGACCTAGCTCAACGGTAGAGCACAGCTTTCGTAAAGCTGAGGTTTTGGGTTCGAATCCCAAGGTCGGCTCTTCCTTTGCGCCGGTTCCTGCGGGCCGGCCTTATCTGGTCGGTCAAATCATCTAACGTTGGCCCCCCTCTTGTGCCGAAAAAAGTACTACATGCGCCAAGGGTGTTCTTGTGCAGCCAGGCGTCTGTGACGACCGTCTTGGTCTTTAGGCGGGGCGGCCCTGGTTGGCGCCCGCGGTGCAGTCAGTGGAACATTAGCTAATGTCTGCCAAGACTACGATCTCGTTATCAGTAATCCTCTTGTCGGCAGGACTGGCTTTCGCCGGCCTCTACGAAATCAGTTTCAGTTCCATAGACACTGTGTACCTTCATGGGACCGGGCAACTGACCTTTGCCCAGTCCGGCGTGGCGATGGTCATCGAGGATCCTTCTGAGCAACAGTTCGTCTTTGAGGATGTGTCCTTCTCGTTGACGACGTTTCTCCAGAACGATTTCTCGGACCCGGTCACGGGGCAAGCCAAAGCCGTCTTTGCCAGCGGCCTGCTGACTATTCGCGATGCACCCGGCCAAGGCCAACAGACAGGCGATTTGCTCCTGCAGGCACAGATAGGGGAACTCTTCGTAGAGGAATCGACTTTCCTGCCGGTGCGCGTTCTGACCTTTGCCGGCGACTTTGTGGTGAATGAGTGGGGTCTGTGGTGGCCCGAGCCTACTGCCGGGGAGGTGTTCGCCCTGATGTGGAAGCTGGATGGGCCCATAGACGATTTCGACGAAGACGATTTGGCCGGTGAGTCGTCACTAGACATTATGACTGTTCCCGAACCTGCCTCGGTAATTCTGGCCACAGCAGGGGCGGCGCTGCTGCTGATTCAAGGCCGCAAGCGGTTCGCCTTGAAGGCCCGACCACACTTATCAATCCCCAGAAGCTGAGGAACGTTGACTATTGGGGTATCCCGGCTTGTCTCACTTGTGGTTTGCCACCAAGCTCTATCTGCTCCACAGCCGGCTCCAAAGGCCGAGCAGCGCCCTTAGACAGACCGGCCGAATTACTGCCGGGACACGTCAAAGATTTGGGCATACCCGGGAGGGAAAATGCCGATAGTTGATATGGCAACCGTTTGAATATTCCGAATAATGGAGACGGTTCTGTTGAAATCTCTCGCTAGAATGGGGATAATTGGGAGAGATCGCAGTTAGTTGATGGTCCCCGCAACCGGATCGGGAAGTCTGACGGGCGACAAGTTGGGCCCCTCGCTTCCTGACCACAGGAGTGGAGTGAGATTGTGGCCAAGAATCTTTCGACATTTGCGATTGCCCAGATGCTTCACGTGGACCCCGGATCGGTGGCCAACTGGATCGACCAGAATCTGTTAAAGGCCTATCGCACGCCTGGCGGGCACCGCCGCGTGCTCGCAGAGGACCTTGTCACGTTCCTCCGGGCCCACAAGATGCCGATTCCGGAAGAGCTGCATGCCTCTGCCGTCCGTGTTTTGGTGGTCGATGACGAGCCGGGAGTGGCCCAGTTGGTCATGCGGACGATAAAGTCTGCCCACGGGGACTACGAAGTCCATATAGCCAACGATGGCTTCCAGGCTGGTGCGATGTTGGCGACCGTCAAGCCGGACGTTGTCATTCTCGACCTGCGGATGCCGGGGATGGACGGCTTTGAGGTCTGCAAGCTCATAAAGAGCCAGGACAGCACCAGACACACCCACGTGATCGCGATGACGGCCTACCCTTCAGCGGACAATCAGGAGCGGATCCTGAAATGCGGCGCGCGGACATGCCTGTCCAAGCCGCTGGACATGGACCAACTGCTGGCTGAAATCGCCGCGTGCTTCTAGCCCCGGCGGCCTTCAGACCACACCGTTGTCCAGGCACCACCTTACCGACTTTTCGATGCCCTCGTCGTACCCGACGGTCGGCTGCCAGTTGAGCTCCCGGCGGGCCTTTTCAGGCGAGAAGAAACACTGCCTGCCCATCAGCCACACCGAGTAGCGGGTGACAAGGGGAGGGGTCTTTCGGCCGAGCATGTGGCCGAACAGCTCCATAAGGAAAGCCGCCGTGTGGGCGACCTTATAGGGCACCTTGCGGGTAACGGGCTTGCAGCCCAGTGCGGCGGCGATCTTGTTCATGTACTCCGCCAGCGTTATCTCCCCGTCGGATGAAAGGTTGTAGGTCTCGCCCAAAGCCTTTTCGCTGGTGGCGGCCAGGATGCAGCCCTCGGCCTCGTTGCCGGCGTAGGTGAGGTTCAGCAGGTTGCTGCCATCTCCAAGCAGCTTGCCCTTGCCGGCGCGGATCGCGCGGATGAGGCGCGGCATAGACGCCCGGTCGCGAGGCCCGTACAGCCAGGACGGTTTGACGACTGTTACCGGCACATCGCCTGCCCGGTGGGCGGCCCACACGAGCTTCTCGGCCTCGACCTTGGCTCGGCTGTAGTAGCTCCACCTGTGCAGATTTACCCCCAATGGGGCCGTCTCGTCCAGAACCAGCCCTTTGCCGTTGGGATGGCCGTACGACGAAATGCTCGACACGTGGAGGAATCGCTTGACTCCCTCTTCCTTGGCGGCGGCGAGCATATTGCGCGTGCCGTCGATGGTAACGTTGACGAACCACTGCCACTTGCCCCAGTCTCCCACCTGGGCGGCGGCGTGGTAAACGGTGTGCACGCCCTTGAATGCCTCGGTCAAGCTCACCCGGTCCGTTATGTCACCGTAGACCTTCTCCACGCCGAGGGTATCAAGAAAGCTCACGTCGCTGGCGGGCCGAACCAGGACTCGTACCGGCTCGCCGGCTGCGGTGAGCTGTTCGGCTATGTGGCTGCCGAGCAACCCTGTGGCTCCGGTGATGAGATTCATCATTACTCCTTGTGGGCCTGATCGGCCAGGTTATCAGGTCGGATGTACGCGAACCACAAAGTGTATGCCCGCTGCTGGCCGTCGTCAAGGTTGACGGGCCTTCGACTTCGACCCAACCGGCCTCGCGCTGCCGGTGCGCATGCATGCGAATTACCCCCTTCCCCTTAGGCCGACACGGGAACGGGAGAAAGTATTTTTTGGCGGGCCGACCTAACCGAACGACCCTCAACACCGGCAACAATCGTCATACACAGAGCTTATGGTTATCACTGTGGCCAAACCGCTCTGACAGCTCCCGGCAGCAAAAAAAAGTTTGACTTGGTATGCGCCCAATCAATAGAATCCCCGGAAATTGTATCCTAGGGTTGAGTTTCACAATCACCGTCCCCGCATACTAACCGACAACCAAATACCGCATGCTTTTGTAGTGTCGAGCTGTTTTGTTGGCCTCAAGTTTTGAGGGCATGACCGCCGATTTTTCGTGTTAGCGGCGTCCTCACGGGCCGCATCTGCCGCTCCGGAATGTCGCAAGGACCGCGGCGAGTTGTTCGGAAATGCTATAGAAGCTCTTGTCGGCATGAGGCCGGCATGGTGCGGGAGAGGTAATACATGCTTAAGCGACTGTTTCACCCGACGCATCGCCGGGTACGCTGGCTGGTGGGCGCCCTGCTGGTCGGCTTGTTCTTTGCGCTGTATACGACCCAGCCGGCTCCGGCGGTGAAGTCGGCCGATAGCTTCGTCACTGTTGTCGCCGGAGAATCGCTCGGTGAGATCCCCCCCGAAGCTGTCGCCACACTGGCCGACCTGGCCAAAACGGACCACATCGCTGTGCTTGAGAAATGTCTGGAGAACTGCACCCAGCAGTACAACGACTATACTCTCACGTTCATAAAGCAGGAACGCCTGAAGGGCAAGCTGCGAGACCAGCAGACCATAGACGTCGCTTTCCGCAGACATCCCTTCTCCGTTGCAATGAAGTGGACGGAAAACGCCCCTAAAGGCGACCGCGTACTGTACGTGGATGGAATGTGGGAGGGCAAGATGCTCATAAGGCCAACCGGCGGGCTCGCCCGCAGCTTGATCGGCGGGCAGGTGCTGCGCGACCCCACCGGCGGCGAAGTGATGGCCAGCACACTCCGTCCCGTAACGGCATTTGGATTCGAAAACTCCCTTAAAGACCTCCTGAAGGTCTACCGCGCCGCCAAACAGCGTGGAGACTTGGTTCAGGAGTTCGGCGGGTTCGGCCAGATCGAAGGGCGGGACGTCATCATTCTCATTCGCAAGCTTCCTGCTGTGGACGACTATCCCGCCGCCAAGACAGTCATCTATGTTGATACGGAATACATGGTGCCTGTCATGGTTGAAGGGTACGATTGGTCCCAGGAGCCCCAGCTCTTGTGCCGGTATGTGTTTAAAGACATGCAGTTCAACGTGGACCTGCCTGACGACCGCTTCACGCCGCGAGCCAACGATATGAACAGTCCGTAATCGCAGACATTTTTCACGGCCCCCAACGCCCCGCTCAACGGGGCGTTTTTTCTTACCGCCATGAAACACTGGATAATCTTCCGCTGGAATCTGCTGCTGACGGCCATGCTCTTGGGGCTAACCGGCGGATGTTGCGGGTCTGGCGGTTCGGCGGACTCGTATGGCTTGGACCTGTCTCTGCCGGATGACGCCGCCCGTAAAGGCGCAGTGGTTTTCGTCGTCGACGGCGTCAACACGGACATCTTCCATCAAATGCTCACAGACGGCGAATTACCGGCCATCAGGAAGTACTTTGTCGAGCGGGGCCTGTACGTCCGCAGGGCTTCGATCAACACGCCGTCAGTAACGCTGGCGAACCTCACGACGCTTGTGACAGGCGTTGCGCCGGGGCATCACGGCGTGGTCGGCATAAACTGGTTCGACAGGAACCAGCTAATTTGGCGGGACTACGCAACCATCTCCCAGAAGAACAAGCTGGATGAAGACTACACCGCCACGACTCTATTCCAGCACTTCCCGGCCGAGTCCACCTACTCGATCTTCCTCCAGCCGCACCGCGGGGCGACGAAATTTTTCGAGAACACGCTTTCCAACGGCCCGGCCTACTTCTTTGGAATGTACAAAACGATGGATTGCACGACGCTTTTCCGTCTCGGCCAGGTCGCCGATCTTGCCCGGGCCCGCAACGCCTGGCCGGCCGTCGTCGTGTGCTACCTGCTGGCGCCGGACTTTCACGCGTACCGTTCCGGTCTTACTAGTGATGCCTACAGAGAAGCACTTATCCATACCGACATGCAGCTTGGACGAGTCATGGCGGACTTCGAGCGGGCGGGGATGTTGGACGAGTTGGTGTTTGTCCTTACTTCAGACCACGGAATGGTCAACGTTACGAAGCATTTTCCCCTAGCGCGTTTTCTCGTGCAGGATTGCGGCCTGGATCTGTCCCCCCAACGCCTGTGGGAGAACACCCCCTTTGAGAAACGGCTGATAGCGTATCGACAGTACAATGCTGTCGAGAACCTATGCGGGGAACGTTACGCAGCGATTTCCCTTCGTAAGCCCACCCGCCGTGAGGGCGTTGTGGTGGGGTACGAGCCGTGGAACATCAGACCGACGATGACTGACCTGCTTGCCTATCCTGTCGGCGTCGGTGGGGTAGCCAGCCTGCCAGCCAGGTTGGTGGCCCAAGAGGCAGTGTTGGCCGTGGCGTTCTCAGCCGGGCCTGACCGCGTGAGAGTCATGACCGACAAGGGGACCGTCCAGTTCGAACAGCCCGACGGGCCGGGAGGGAAAATCACGTATCACGTGGCGGACGGGGAGGACCCCCTGGGCTGGGCCCAATCTGTGCCCGCCGAGTTGCTCTCCGGCGAGCCCGGGTCGCCGACGGCGTGGCGGCATGCGACGGCCGGACTGGACTTCGCCGACGCGCCGATGCAACTGCTGGCCTATTTCCGCAGCCGGATGGCCGGCGACATAGCTGTGTTTGCCGATGAACCATGGGACTTCAACAGCTCAAAACGAGCAGGCCACGGCAGCCTGCTGGCTGAGGAACTCCACGTTCCGCTGCTGATAACGGGTCCATCGATTCAAGCCGGTACCCGCCTGGAATGCGCCAGCACGATGGACCTAGCGCCGACGATCCTCAGCATGCTTGGCAAGCCCATACCGGCCGGTCTGGACGGCCAGCCGCTTCCGATAGAGGGGGCAATTCCGCCAACAGGGCCTTGAACATCTGTGTGACGCTTGGCACACTGAGCAGAGCCGATTGACGGAGGTCCTTATGATGGCAAGGCAGCAGGTGCGAATCACGTTTCAGCCGACCGGAAGGACAATACACATACTGCCGGGCACCAAGATTCTCGAGGCGGCTGCGCGGGCGGGACTCACTATAGAAACTCCCTGCGGCGGACAAGGAACGTGCGGAAAGTGCAGGGTGAAGCTCACGCAGGGCCAGTGCCCCCCAACTCCGAGCGATGAGAAGATATTCTCCGCTGATGAATTGGCTGAAGGATGGCGCCTTGCATGCCAGACCGCGATTTGCCAGGCGTCGGTTATAGACGTGCCGGAGGCCTCTCTCTTCGCCAGCGGCCACCAGATTCTCACTGCCACGGCTGGCGAAACCGCCGATGAGATCGTCCCCGCCGTGCGAAAAATCTACGTGGAGCTCGACGAGCCCACCTTGGACGACAATCAGGCGGACCTGTTGCGCTTGGAGGAGAAAATCGGACGGGTGAAAGTATCGCTGGATCTCGTGCGCCGACTGTCACTGCGGTTGAAGGAATGGTGTTACAAAGGCACAGCCGTCATTACCGACCATCATTTGATCGACTTCCAGCACGGCGACACATCCGACGCCTGCTACGGAGCGGCGTTCGACGTGGGAACCACGACCGTCGTCGGGTCACTGTTGGACCTGCGAACCGGCGAGGAAGTAGCGCTTTGTTCGGCCATGAATCCGCAGGTGAGCTTCGGCGACGACGTACTCAGCCGGATCAACCATTCATCGGCGAGCCCAGCCAACCTGGAGCAACTCCGCCAAGCGATTATTGAAACCGTCAATCAACTGATGGACTCGATGTGCGTAGAGGCCAACGTAGCGCGGCAGGACGTCTACGAACTGGCGTTCGCCGGGAACACGACAATGGAACACTTGCTTTGCGGCATAAATGTGGAACCGTTGGGGCGGGTGCCCTTCGTGCCCGCTTATGCCCGCGCGATGACGCTTTTGGCTGGGCAACTGGGCATTCTCGCGCATCCGCAGGCGGCGGCGTATGTGTTCCCGATCATCGGCGGGTTCGTCGGCGGCGATACTGTGGGGTGCATGCTTGCCACCAAGCTGGCGGAGCAGGAAGGCCCGACGCTGCTGGTCGACATTGGCACCAATGGAGAAATTGTTCTGGCGCACAATAGTGAGTTGCTGGCTGCGTCAACGGCCGCTGGGCCGGCGTTCGAAGGGGCCAGAATATCCTGCGGCATGCGGGCGACAGGCGGAGCAATCGAAAAGATAGTCCTCGCAGACGATCTGCGATACAACGTGATCGGAAACGTGGATCCAATAGGAATGTGCGGCTCCGGCCTGGTGGACCTGTGTTCACAGCTTCTCACGGTTGGGGTCATCAGTTCGACCGGGCGAATGCTGCTGCCCGATGAGTTGCCGCCTGACTTGCCAAAGGCCATCGCCGACCGCGTGAGTGTCGCAAACGGCGATCAGCCACAGTTTCTCGTGGCCGACGAAGGACCCAGGCCCGTTGTCCTCACGCAAAAGGACGTGCGAGAGCTGCAGCTGGCCAGTGGGGCGATCCGCGCGGGAATACGCATCCTGCTGAAAGAAGCCGGCGTATGTGCGGGCGAGTTGAAACGCGTGCTGCTGGCCGGCGCCTTTGCCAGCTTCATCCGCCGCAGCCATGCCCAGCGCATAGGCCTGCTGCCGGGTGAGATCGACCATGAACTTATTCAATACGTCGGCAATGCCTCGTTGAGCGGCGCTCGCTGGGCCCTGCTGAGCACAAACGCCCGCAGGCGCGCCGAGGACTGCGCACGCCGGACAAAACACGTGGAACTGTCGCAGGATTTGGGTTTCCAGATGGCTTTTGCCGACGCGATGATCTTTCCCGATAAGTAGCGAGCTCGCTTACTTTCAGGCCGCGCCTATTTTGCAGGCATGAGATAACTGACTGCCGATTCGCCTCTGTACGTGACAGTGACCATGTCGTAGGTGTCCGCTTTTGTGCCTTCAGGCAGCTTCGCGTAAAGCCGGCCGATCAGCACCAGGTTCCCCGTCTCGAGCAACACCTCAGCGTTATCATCCTGCTGAAGCGTCACCGCCAGTGATTTGTCTGAACTCATTCCCGCAAAAGAGCTGTTGTCGAGCCTCATACTGATATCCGCCAGCCGAATCGTGTCGATCTCGTCGGTAACGGGGTTAGGTCGCGAGGTGGCCAACTCCAGCACGGCCCGGTCATCCCCAATGCTGATCGCCGGCGTGAAAGTCAGGCCCCCGGCGCTTACGGGCTGAAACTTGGGCTTGTCCGCAAACCGCAGCACGTATGTGCACGAAACACACACCACACATACTGTCATGACGACCATGCGGCGGCACGCCGGCATAACTGTCCACTTCATCGCTCCACACCTTTCCGATTCAACCTTTTTTTCTACAGCCCTGCCGCCACCGCTGGTGATGGGCGCAGCAATATCCTATCTTGTTCAGCCCCGGCTTTGACTGTCACCGGAACAAACAGGCGAAGCTGCCTGAAATAGCACAAACTCTCCCGACCCTCGCTGCAATAGAAAATCGAGACGTCCACCGTCAACGTCGTGCTGCCCACCATGGCTGTTATGGGCGCCTCCTGCCCCAATTCAAACAACTTGGCCTCCCCCGCGTCAACTTGCAGCACGGCCTCGTCGGCCGAGAGAACCGTCACCGACGACGGCGCGTCGGGCGTGAGCTTCAGGCCCGCCGGCAGGTCGACTTCGACTTTCATGACGCTCGCCCCCGGTCTGATGGTCTGCTCCGGCAGATAGACCTGCTCGCCGGCGAAGCTCCCGATTGCGCCATCAAAGCCCGAATCCACCAGCGCTCGTGCGTTATTGATCTTCAGCGTACTCACCGCCCGGGTAGTAATATCCACCACGCGGATCACCTGGTTGTTCGTGTCGGCGACATAAATCTTGCCGGCTGCGACAGAAAGTCCCGCCGGTTCGTCAAATGCAACCGCCATTGCGTCCTCGCCGTCAACCAAGCCAGCCTGACCCGAGCCTGCAAACGCTTCTATGCGTCGCTCGTCGACAATCAGCCGCTTGATCTTGTTGTTGTAGGTGTCAGCTACGTAAAGAACGCCGTTGTCATATACCACGCCCAGAGGGTGCTGCAGCCTGGCGCGGTCGCCGACCCCGTCGACGTCGCCGAAATCAAACAGATCCCCACCTACCAGCGTCATCACCTTCCCGCCAAGGTCGAGGTCGGCTGAGCGTATGCAACTGACTTCGCTATCGGCGAAATAAAGCTTCTGGCCGTCAGTAGTCAGTCCCGACGGCTGAGCCAGCGCAGACACCGCCAGCGGGCCATCCACCCGGCCCTCGCGTCCGCTGCCGGCGTAGGGGGCGATTGTGCTGCCCTTCAGGTCAAGCCTCCACAACTGGTGCGAGCCCGCCATGGCGATATAGAGCACGCCGTCAATCAGCTCCAGGTCCCACGGCGAGTTAAGCGGAGTCTCAGTTGCCTTTCCTCCGCCTGCGCCCCACGCAGCCTGTGGGTCCAAACCGGCCACCGTCCTAACCTCTCGGTTGGCCAAATCAATCGCACGGATCCCGTGGTTGTCCGTGTCGCATACGTAGAGTGTCCCACCGTCCAGGGCCATCCCCTGAGGATTGCGGAACGTCGCGCTGCTAGCAGCCCCATCATTCAGGCCAGGCCTGCCCGAACCTATAATCTGCTGGACGGTCATGTCATCCAATGAGACAACAACGATGCGATTATGGTTGCTGTCAGCTATGAACAGCCGACCCGATGCTTCGTCAGCCAGCACCTTGCCGGGGAACGACAGCAGGCTGTCGCCCACCGACTCCTGTTCAAGCACAGTGCCGAGGCTGCGGCGGTCAAGCTTGCCCTGGGCGTCGAACCGGCCGACCAGGTCGGCGATCATCCTGTCAAAACGCTCGTAGATGCCCTCTCCGCTCTGAACGGCGGCAATGCCCCCCGCCGGGTCGATCAGCACAAGGGTAGGCCAGGCGTGGACGTTGTAAGACCGCCAAATGCGCATGTCGGCATCGTTGACGACAGGATGGCTGATGTTGTAGCGGAGAATAGCCTGGCGGATGTTCTGGCTGTCCTTCTCGCCGGTGAACTTCGCCGAATGCACGCCGATTACGGCCAGCTCGTTGCGATATTTCTCTTCCAGCCTGGCCAGATCTTCCAGAACGTGCATACAGTTGATGCAGCAATAGGTCCAGAAGTCCAGCAGCACGACTTTCCCGCGAAGGTCCGCCAGTGATATCGGCCTGTCGGTGTTCAGCCAGTCAAGCCCCGCCGGAAACTCCGGAGCCGGGTTCGATGGTTCAGGTGCCATTTCGGTGCCTTGCCTGTTTTCCGTCTTCTGTGCCGGTTCTGGAGGCTCAAGCGGCGCATAAGACGGGTCGCGCTCAGCCGGCCCCGCCCATGGATGGAGAATCAACAATGCCACCAGCCCCGCGGTAAGAAGGGCCGCGGCAGCCAATGTCCAAAATTTGGTTTCCATGATGCGCATCACCTTCCTTCCCGGCAACGAAAGAATACCATCGCCCGCCCCACGGGACGATCAGTTTTCTCCAGTACACTAAGTCGCCCTATGCGCAATGCTGCTGATGTGGCCGCCCTTGCCGCCGGGGGGGCCCTGCCATATCATCATCCCGGTGATGAGCAAGGAGACGCCTGAACAACTCGACACGCCGGCGATGCGGCAATACCGCCAATTCAAGCAGCAATACCCCGACTACATCCTGCTGTTCCGCATGGGCGACTTCTATGAGCTGTTCTACGAGGACGCGAAAACAGCAAGCCGAGAACTGGGGTTGGCGCTCACGTCACGCAGCAAGGGACCATCGGCCGTGCCCCTGGCGGGCGTGCCGCACCACGCGATGGAAAGCTACCTTGCCCGGTTGATCCGGGCGGGCTACCGAGTGGCCATCTGTGAACAAGTGGAGGATCCGGCCCAGGCAAAAGGCGTTGTCAAGCGGGATGTGGTCCGGCTGGTGACCCCCGGCACGCTGACCGATGAAGCTTTACTCGACCAGCGGGAGGGCAACTATCTGGCGGCCGTCTTCAGCACCGACAAGGCAGGCCCCGCCGGGCTCGCCCAGGCCGGGCTGGCGTGGGTGGAGCTCTCCAGCGGATCCTTCAGCACCATGCTCACACCAGCCGACCACGTGCTGGACGAACTGGTCCGCATCGGCGCAGCCGAAGTGATCGTGCCGGAAGGCTCCTCAGCCGACTCGCCTGCCTTTCGCGACTCGCTGAGACAATGCACCTCCGCCACAACCACAAGCAGGCCTGCTTGGGCGTTCGACCCGCGCAGCTCCGTCGCAGCCCTGCAGGATCACTTCAAAGTCAAGACGCTCGAGGGCTTCGGCTTCGACGGGTGGGACGAATCCATTTCGGCAGCCGGGGCCGTTATCGACTACCTCCGCGAAACGCAAAGGTCCGCTCTGGACCACATCTCCACGCTCAGGAAATTCGATCGCGCCGATCACATGGTCATCGATGGCAACACGCTCAGATGTCTGGAAGTGCATCGAACGTTGCGGACCAACAAACGGGCAGGCAGCCTGCTTTCCTGCATAGACCAGACCTGCACCGGAATGGGCGCCCGCCTTCTGGAACGCTGGCTGACTTTCCCGCTGACCGGGTACAGCGCGATAATCAGTCGTCAGGATGCCGTCGAGGAGTTCACTCTCTCAGCCGACCGTCTCAGGCTTGTGCGCGAGCTGCTGCGCCAGACGTCCCAGATAGACAGGATAGCCGCCAATATCGCCCTCGCGCGGGTCAGGCCGCGGGGGCTGGTGGCCCTGGGCGACACCCTCAGGCTTCTGCCCGAGTTGGCCGCCGCCATCGCCGATTGCACCGCAGACCTAATTACCCATATCGTCCCCGCACTCACCGGCCTGGACAAGCCGGCTGACCTTATCGCCGCAGCTATTGATCCGGACTGCCCAAATACGCTGCGAGACGGCGGCGTTATAGCCGAGGGCTTCGATGAGGAACTTGATCGACTGCGACAAGTCGGCAGCGACGGACAGAGCTGGTTGGCCGGCTATCAGGCCCAGCAATGCAAACGGACCGGCATCGCAAATCTGAAGATAGGCTTCAACAAGGTCTTCGGCTATTACATCGAAGTCAGTCACGCCCACGCCGAAAAGGTGCCTGCCGACTTCGTCCGCAAGCAGACACTCAAGAATGCCGAACGCTACATTACCGACGACCTCAAACGCTACGAAAGCGAAGTACTCACCGCAGGCCAGCGCGCCAAGGATATGGAGGCCCGGCTGTTTGAACAACTTCGCCAGCAGCTCGCCGAGTTCATCCAGCCGTTCCAGGCCGCTGCCGAAGCCCTTGCCGCCCTCGATGCACTAGCAGGCTTGGCGCAGCTTGCCGTGGACCGCGACTATGTCCGACCTACCATAACACAGGACAATATACTGCACATCGTCGGCGGTAAGCATCCGGTACTCGCTGAGCAGCTTCGCGAGCAGTTCGTTCCCAACGACGTAAGCATGGATGCCGACGACAACCGGCTGCTCATCATCACGGGCCCGAACATGGCCGGCAAGAGCACCTATATCCGCCAGGTCGCACTGCTGGTGCTGATGGCTCAGGCCGGAAGCTTCATCCCCGCAGAGTCCGCCACAATAGGCCTGGCTGACCGCATCTTCACCCGCGTCGGGGCAGCCGACGAACTCACCCGCGGGCTGAGCACCTTCATGCTCGAAATGGTCGAGACCGCCAACATTCTCAACAACGCCACGAGCCGCTCGCTTGTCATTCTCGACGAGGTCGGACGGGGAACCAGCACATGCGACGGGCTCGCCCTCGCCTGGGCGATAAGCGAGCACCTGGCCCTGAGGCTCAACTGCCGATCGCTCTTCGCAACGCACTACCACGAACTAACCGAGCTGGAAAGCCTGCTGGACCGGACGACCAACCTTAATGTGGCCGTCAAAGAATGGGCCGACGAGGTCGTATTCCTCCACAAGATCGTCCCCGGCGGGACCGACCAAAGCTACGGCGTTCACGTCGCCCGCCTGGCTGGCGTGCCCAAGGATGTCATAGCCCGCGCCCGCACCATCCTGCCCCAGCTTCAGGCCCACCTCGCCCAGGGCCTGGACATGCCCGCTCTCGCCCAGCGAGCCAAAACCGCCGCCGAACAGATGAAGCTCTTCGCCGACCCCGCCGCCCGCATAGCCGGCGAACTCAAAGCCGCCGACCTGGACAACATGACCCCCATCCAGGCCCTGGACCTGCTGAGAAAACTCAAGGGTGGGCTATAGGGCAGGGCCGCCCAGCCGCCGCCGGCTGGCGACGCGAATGCTTCAAAGCCAGCGTCTCTGGGCGCCGAGACCTTCGAAGTGCACCGTCCCGTCTTCGGCTGCGAACGCGATGCCGGCTGAGAGCTTGCTCGCCCCTTCGCAGCCGGCCCGAAGAGTAATAAAGCGAACGCCCTCTATCTCGTTGAACAGCCCGCGGTGGTAGTGCCCCTGGAAGACCACCTGCACGTTCCCAGCGGCCGTGATGATATCCAGCGCCTCCCGACAATCCCGGACATTGTGATCGTCCAGCCCGTCCACCTCGCCGCCACGCGGGTCGAGATTTGCGTGTGCAAATATCGCCACGGGCCTATCGCCCGCCGCCCGCAATTGCCGCTTGATCCAGGCCAGTTGCACCTGCCCCAGCCAGTTCTCTCGCCAGTGGGACATCCGAGCCCGTGGCGAAATATCGCTGCCGTCGGCGTGGAAGTTCGTGTCCAACACGATAAGCCGCCAGGGAAGATGATCGAAAGCATAATACGCTCGCCTGCGTCGCTCACCCAGAACCGCTAGGCACGTCGCCTTGTCCAGGCATTCCACGTCGTGGTTGCCAAGCACCGTGTGCACCGGGCATCGGGCGGTGCGAAGAAGCCCGCCCATCTCGGCCAGGCATGCACGCTCGCTTGCTGGCCGGCCGCTGTGGTCGATGAGATCCCCCAGTGTCACGACGTGCTCCAGGTCGAGCTTACTGAGCTCGGCCATCGCCCGGCCCAGGCGCGCAGCGCCCTGGCTGCACCGACGCCCGCTGTAGTCAACGGGCGAGTAATGAAAGTCCGTCACCAGACCAATTCGTAACATCCCGCCGGATTGTAACGCTCGATCGCCGCTGGGTCACGCCCTGCCTGCTCGCCGAAGGGCCTGCTGCCGGCGAATCATCATGAACCCGCCGGTAACGTTGCGGACGTTCCGCCAGCCTTTGGCTGTGAGAATGCGCTGTGCAAGGTAGCTGCGGTACCCGCCCTCGCAGTGCGCCGCAACAGGCTGATCTCTCGGCACCTCCTCCAGCCGATCCCGCAACTCATCTACGGGAATGTGCAGCGCCCCGTCCAGATGCCCCTCTGTGAACTCCTTGGATGAACGAACATCCAGCACGACCGGCGGCGACTGTCCAACTAGCTCCTCCAGCAACTTCGCCGGCGTAATTGTCGGCATCAGCCCTCGGCGAACGTCGGTCCCGGCGAAACCTGCAAGGATCGCCACGTCCTTGGCCGACCCGAACGGCGGAGCGTAGCACAGATCGAGCTGCTCGAGATCCTCAATCGTCAGCCCCCCGACAATGGCGGTGGCTATCACGTCTATGCGCTTGTCAACTCCCTCACCGCCCACGGCCTGTGCTCCCAGCAGTCGGCTGGTGTCGCGCGCAAAGAGAATCTTCAGCACCATCATCTCCGCGCCCGGGTAGTAGCTGGCGTGATTAGGCCCGGGCAGGTAGATGACCTCGTAGTCCATCCCCGCCCTCCTGGCCGCTCGTTCATTCAGGCCCGTGCAGGCCGCCACGACCTTGCCTACCCTGACGACGGCTGTGCCCAGAACGCCCTTGAGCGTCAGCCGGAGGAGATCGTTATCCGCCGCTCCGATTAGGTCGAGGGCCATGTTCGCCCCGGCCGCCCTGCCGGCCTTGTTGGCGGCCCCAGCCAGCGGAATATTGACGGGCCGGCCCAGAACAATATGTTGGGTTTCGCTGTTGTCGCCGGCCGCGTATATGGCTGGGTCGCTGGTTCGCTGGAGGGCGTCGACCTTTATGGCTCCCGTGTCGCCCAACTCCACTCCGCTCGCCGCCGCGAGCTCTACGTTGGGCCTGACGCCGACCGCTAGTATGCCGAGATCGAAAGGAATCCGCCGCCCGCTTTGCGTCACGACGACGCTTCGCCCGCCTTCGTCAGCGATCTCGGCGACGGCATCGGAAAGGATCACCTCCGCGCCGGCTGTTTCCAGCGCAGCCTGGAGCGGTTGGGCCATCTCGGGGTCCATAGCCAGCATGAGCTGGTCAGCCATCTCCACGACAGTCACGCCCACCTCCAGGCGCAGAAGTTGCTCAGCCGTCTCCAGCCCGATATATCCCCCGCCTATAACGACGGTCCGCAGAGGCACACGCTGGATGCTCTCGGCGGCAGCCTGGCCGGGCGGTGTCGCCTGGTGGAGGAAATCGCTGATGGCATCCACGTCGGGAACGCTGCGGACCATGAATATGTTGTCTCGATCCAATCCCCGAATCGGCGGGCGGAGGGACTCGGCCCCCGTAGCCAGCAGGAGGCGATCATACGTCAGCTTCTCGTATTTGCCGTCAGACCGGCGGACAGTCACTACCCGCTCGGCCCGGTCGACGGAAGTGACGGTCGTCTCAGTGCGAATATCAACGTTAAATCGCCTGGCGAACACGTCCGCCTTGACCACAAACAACTTGTCGCGGTCGGCTATCTCCCCGCCCACATAATACGGCAGCCCGCAGTTGGCGAAGCTGATGTATGATCCCGCCTCCAGCATCACTATCTCAACGTCTTCGTTCATTCGACGCGCCTTGGCAGCCGCCGACGCCCCCGCCGCTACGCCGCCCACGATCACAATTCGCTTGGCCATCACACTGGCTCCTCTGTGCTCACTGGCGGCCCTCTCCTGCCGCCTGCCGACGACAATCCTGAAGCTATTGCCGCAGGATCATTTCCTCGCACTTTTCTGCGGGACGTTTCGCCACATGCATTGTAGCAGGCTCCTAGCGGCCGGATGCTCCACGCGATAGTAAACACACCTGCCCTCGCGCCGGCGGGCGAGCACCCCGTGGGCGAGCATCATGCTCAGGTGCTGGCTGACTGCGTTGGGCGCCAGCTCCAGCCGCTCGGCAAGCTGGGCGACCGTGATCTCATCCCGCATCAGCGCATCCACTATCCTCAACCTCTCGGGATGGCCCAATACCCGCAGCACGGGCGCCGTGGTCTGGAAAACATCACAACCAAGCTCCGGCCGATTCTTAACAGTCATAAAATCAACATATCACAATATTAGGATATAACAACCATGTTCATTGGAATTATCTACTGCGCGTTCTGCCCACCGGCTACGATTAACGATGAATTCTGCCCCATGCGGCAATGTTCGCATCCATGAGGCAGTCGGAAGTCCCGCCACGCCAGCAAAAAAACCACCTGTAAAACAGGAAACTGCCGCTGTCACGTCGTATCTGCAATGGCGCTTGCCCCCACCCGACGGAAGAATCGAACCTTTCAACTCCCTCGCTTCGGTTTTACTGTCACTTCCGCCGAAAGCTCGGAGTCCTGCTTGACGTACAGCGTCTGTGTCGGGAAGGCGAACTCGATGCCCTCTTCATTGTACCGACGCAGAAGCTCCATATTGAACTCGTGGTTGAACGCCAGGTACTCCCACCAGTCAGCCGGGACGAACCAGTAGTAGACGACAATGTTCAGGCTGTCGGCATTGAAGTCGCTGAAATACACGCGGGCAGGAAACTCCTCGGCGAAGTGCTCCTTTCGGGCGGCGAGCATCTCATTCAGGATATCCACGCCGCGCTGGACCTTCTCCGGCGGCGTGTCATATGTGACCGTCACGTTCAGGACCCGCTTCAGGGCGGGCCGCTCGGTGATGTTCTCGATATCGGTTGTGGCCAGCGTTGCATTCGGTATCGTCACCAGGTGCCCTTCCAGCGTGCGTATGCGGGTCGAGCGAAAGCCGACCTCTTCCACGATGCCATCCTGCCCCACTGTCTTGATGCGGTCGCCCAGACGGAACGGCCTGTCGATGAGAATCATCACCGACCCGAATACGTTGGCGATTGTGTCCTTCGCTGCCAGCGCGAACGCCAGGCCGCCTATGCCGAGCCCCGCTATGAGTGCCCCGATGTCTGCCTTGAAGACATTCTTCGCCAGGAACAAAGCTGCGACTATTACGACGAACACCCGCAGCGCCTTGCGGAGAAGCGGAACGAGCTGATCGTCCAGCATCGTGCCCGTCTTGGCGGTCCAGCGAAGCAGCAAGTGCTCCACAACGTCCACCAGGCGATACACCAGCCAGCCGAATGCGAAAGACGCAATTATCGTCACCGTGGTCGGCCAGGCCGTCGACAGGTCTATGATCACCTGGTCCCCGGATCTGACGGGCCCCAGCGTCATCAATTTGCCCGCGATCGCCAAACCACCCGCCAGCAAAAGCAGCATCACAGGCCGATGAACGCAGCGGATCGTCAGTTCCAGTGTCCGCCACCCCGGCACCTCGCTGAGGCGATCGGCTCGGTGCAACAGCAAGAAAGAAATAATCTTGCCGACCACCAGGCTGCCCAGCACCAGGCCCAATAGCGCACCCCACTGCCACAAGGCATTGTCCAACGGCCTGGCCGTTGATAACCAATCTAGGAATGATGACAGCATCAGTTGAATCTCCATTATGCACGGGACCGCTCGTCGCGCGGACTAATCACCGATACTTTATCAGCCTCGCTGCATGTTGTCACGCCCTGCCGTGGTTGTTAGAGTTGTCCCAGACAGCATCCGCTTCAAGGAGACTGCAAAATGAAAGGCAAGAAAATCCGCGTTGGATTCATTGGTTTGGGAATCATGGGCACGCCGATGGCTCACAACTGCATCAAGGCGGGTTACCACCTCACCGTGTACAATCGCACTGCCTCCAAGTGCAAACCCCTCGCTGAGGCAGGAGCAGCCGTCGCCGAATCCCCCGCCGCCGTCGCCGCAGAATCAGATGTGATATGCCTGTGTGTGACTGCCGACGCCGATGTGCTGGACGTGGTGCTCAATAAGCAGACCGGCGTCATTGCTGGCGCAAAGAGAGGCGCCATTGTCGTCGATCACTCAACCGTGTCACCGTCCGTCGCTCGCACATGCGCCGCGGCACTGGAGGCGAGAGCGATGGGCTTCCTCGACGCCCCCATTTCCGGCGGGGACGTCGGCGCCAAGGCCGGCACGCTGAGCATCATGGTCGGCGGCAGGCGGGAAGACTTCGACCGGGCGCTGTCTGTGCTGGAGGCGATGGGCAAGACGATCACATACTGCGGGACCAGCGGCGCCGGATACACCGTGAAGCTCTGCAACCAGATACTGGGCGGGCTGCATCTGCTAGCCGCAGCCGAGGCGCTGGCACTGGCAGCAGCAGCCGGCATCGACCAGCAAGCCGTGTTGCAGGCCGTCTCGTCCGGGGCAGCAGGGAGCTGGATCCTGAGCAATCTGGGACCCAAAATGGCTGCCGGTGACGACAAGCCGGGCTTCTTCGTTGACTACCAGCTCAAGGACCTGAAGCTGGCAGAACAGGCGGCGGATGAACTGGCGTTACCGCTTCCTGGAACAGCACTTGCAACAGTATTGATGCGGGCGGCATCGGCCCAGGGCTATGGCAAGAGCGGCACGCAGGCGATTTACCATGTCATCGAACGACTCAGGGAAACCGCATAAGTGTCACATATGTGCCTCTGCAAGAACAGGACACAGCCAACACCCAAGCTGCGGTTTTGATGGCTCCGTAGCTCACCGCCGGGGACGATGTGAAGCGTAAGGTCTGTGTCGGCAAGCAATTAGCTCTGCAGCTTGACCCCGAGACTAGTGACTATCCGGTCGAAGTCGTCCAGGCTGTAGTAGTCGATGACCAGCTTGCCCGTATCCTTCGACCTTCCTGGGTGAATGGTGACCTTAGTGCCAACCTGACGCGTGAGCTGGCCTTCCAAGTCCAGCATATATGGGGCCTTAGTAGCCCTTGTTCTAGCAGCGGGCGGGGGATCGCCGCCCTGCTGTTGGGCGGCAGCAACCATGCCCTCCAACTGCCGGACGGACAGACCTTTACTGACGACATTCTTTGCCAAAGAAAGTTGCCTTGTTGGCTGGCCCGCCAGACCCGCTAGAACTTTCGCATGCCCGAACGTCAGCTCGTCGGCAAGCAACATCTGCTGTATGGCATCTGATAAGTCCAGTATGCGAAGATAGTTAGCCACAGTAGCTCGGGGCTTGCCCAACCGCTCAGCCAGCTGCGCCTGCGTCAGGCCAAAGCGGTCAATGTAATCCCGATAGCCCCGGGCCTGGTCGACGGGGTTGAGGTCTTCCCGTTGGATGTTCTCGACCATTGCCCACTCTAGCATTTGCTGCGGGCTGGCGTTGCGGATTACGCACGGCACGGTCTCCAGTCGGGCCAGGCCGGCCGCCCGCAGGCGCCGCTCGCCCGCGACGAGCACGAACGGCCTGTCTGAGCTGGCCTCCTGCGCCGGTGCGACCAGCAATGGTTGAAGCACGCCTTGAGTGCGAATAGACTGGGCAAGCTCAGCGATGTGCTCGTTATTGACCTGCTGGCGAGGCTGGTACGGATTCGGCGCAATCTGATCAATGCGTACCTGCCGGGGTTGGTCGGTAGGCTGGGCCTGAACTGTCGGTACGTACTGGCCTTCAGCGGCCTGAGGCGCCGAGTTAACAATAAGGCTGGATAGTCCCCTGCCGAGGCGGGGCTTCTTGTGAGTGGGGCTGGCGGTTCGATGGGTTTGCGATTTGGCCATGTCGGGCCTCCATTCCCAGGGCTCAAAAAAAATGTTCCATGTAGAACAACGCGTCATGCGATTCTTAAAGCTTAGCACGAGCCAGCCCATGTGCAAGCAAAAAACTTCTGGCCATACGGTCTATTGGCACAAACTTACTTCCTGATTTCGCTGACGTGTCCTCTCTCGCGCCGTGCCTCGAGCTGGCCTTGCGGTGCGGGCACGGAGGGTGTTCCACGTGGAACAACGGAATTGTAGCGGCCTATTCCTCCGTGTTCGGTACCAGTCTGGTCAGGGCCGGCATTGTATGGCAGCGGTCACTGTTGCTGTGCGAGCCAGCGGGCGAGGACCATAAGGGCCCACAGACGATGGTGGTGGTCGTCTCGGCCCGACAGGTGGTCGTTGATTAGTCCCTCCAAGGCCTCTCGGCGGAAGATGTTTCGTACCGTGAGGTTATCGTCCAGCAACGTGTCGCACATCTCGTCTCGCAGTTCGTTCCGCAGCCAACTGGCGAGAGGCACGCCGAATCCCTGCTTGGGCCTTCTAAGAATTTCCGGTGGCAGCAAGTCTGCGAAGGCCTGTCGTAAGGCGACCTTGCCATGGCCGCCGGCGACCTTCTCCTCCTCAGGAAGTGACAGGCCGACTTGGACGACCCGGTGGTCCAGCAGGGGGGCCCGAAGCTCGAGTGACGAGGCCATCGAGGCGATGTCGGTCTTGACCAGCAGGTCATCCGGGAGATAGGTCTGAAGGTCGTGCAGCTGCGCGCGGGTGAGTTCGTCGTCGACCTCGAAGTTCTCATAGATGTCGCAGAACCAATCGGTTGGCCCGTGGAGGTCCAGACCGGCCGCGAATTCATCGGTCAGCAGTCGAGATAAGTCACTGTCGCTGAACAGGCTGCGGTAGCTGAAGTACTGGAGTGAATACGGCAGGGGTATCGCCTCAGCGAACCGAACCAGTCGGCGCCGCCAGCTCCGCTCGTCGGTGGGCGCGAAAGGTCCGATAACCTTCGCGATGGCGCGAACGGCCAGATGCCGCCAGGTCCCCATATGCTCAGCGAGATGCAACGCGCGGTATCGGTCGTAGCCGGCGAAGACCTCATCGCCGCCGTCGCCGGCGAGGGCAACGGTTACATGCTGGCGGGCGGCCCGGCATATCAGCCAGGTCGGCAGGGCACTCGAGTCGGCAAAGGGCTCATCGTACATGGCGACAACCTGGTTCAGCGCATGGACAGGCTCGGGTCGGACCAGCAACTCCGTGTGGTCGGTCCCGCAGTGTTCTGCCACGATGCGGGCAGCTGGTCGCTCATCATAGACGCTATCCTCGAATCCTGCGGTGAATGTCCGCACGCCGCCTGTCTTGCCTGCCGATTCAGCCATCAGGGCGACCACTATGGATGAGTCCAACCCGCCGCTGAGCAGGGCCCCCAACGGGACGTCAGATACCATGTGGGCTTGGACGGCGTTGCGCACGGCCTGTCGAAGATACTCCATGCGCTGATCGATCTGGTGAGGCAGGGCCGTGAGTTCGGGTCGCCAGAACTGGCGAGACTTGGCAGGGCGGTCGGACAGTTCCAGCACGCCGGCGGGGGGAACCTTGAGCAGATCAGCCCAGACAGTCTCAGGCCCGGCGACATAACCGACTGTCAGATAATGAGTTAGAGAAATCCGCCGGATTTGTCTGCCAACCTGGGGGTGGGCGAGAATGCCCTTTGGTTCCGAGGCGAAGATGATTCGGTGCGGCGTGAAAGCGTACCACAGGGGCTTTTGGCCCAGCCTGTCGCGTGCGAGCAGCAACTTGCCCGCGCGAGCGTCGTGGACGACAATGGCGAACATGCCGTCCAGCATGTTGAGCATTTCTGCGCCGTGGCGGGCGTAAAGATGCAGCAGGACTTCAGTGTCGCCGTCGGTTCGAAACCGTGCACCGTCGACCGTGAGGTCTTGGCGAAGCTGTCGAAAATTGTATATCTCGCCGTTGAAGGCGACCGTGACCAGGCCGTCCGCGCTGGTCATAGGCTGGTGTGAGCCGAGGGGGTCAATTACGGCAAGCCGGCAGAAGCCTATCGCGCAGCGACGGTCAGTGGAGAGGTACTGCCCACGCTCGTCGGGCCCTCTGTGGGTGAGCTTGTCGGCCATGGCACATGCGAGGTCTGCATCCAGATGGCCGCGGCCGAATAGGAACTCTCCGGCGAATCCGCACATGTGGGCATTTTATCGGGTTGGCGGCGCGTTGGTAGCGAGTGTTTTGCGCGAACCGATCTATAGTTGGTCCTGCTAGTCTTTAGGTGGAGGGGGCAGGTGTTGTTCTGCCTTGAGGAGGGCGTCGGTGAAATCGGCATTGGTCTCGTCATCGAGGAAGAGATTGGCGCTTTGGTGCCTGAGGAGTTTCAGCTCGCCGTCCGCAAGCAGGAGAGCTCGGCCACCTGGCCGTTTCGGGCTGATCAGGCTGACGGCGACGAGTTGTGAGGGCAGGGGGCTGGAATCCTTGCGGCCAGGCGGCTTGTAGAAGTAGCCGACTGGCAGATGGGGGTTTATCGGCGCGACCAGGAGGTTTGCGGTGATCAAGCGTGTGTCGATGAGTTGCTGCAGGTCATTCGGCCAGGCGTGATATTGTCTGTCGTAGGCCTTGAGGGCTCGGCTGATTTCTTTGAGGTTTTCGAACGTCTTATAGTAGCGGAGGTCCGCCCAGAATATTCGTCGTGCGGGGAAGTACGCGCACGCTCCCAGCAGGAGGGCAGTGGCAATTACCGCCGCCAGAGGCCTGATGGCCATTGCCATGGACTGGTGAATGCCGACTGACAGGCTGGCGTGGAAAACCAAGAGGGCGAGCAGTATTCCCATAGCTGTCGCTACGGCTGCCCCTACGGCCATAAGCGGCAGGTGTGTCGCACGCGACAAGGCGGCGAAAATGTAGAGTGTTATTGCCGAGGAGCCCATGCCGAACACGCCGGAGAGAAAGCTCAACTGATAGCATCGGACGACGCTGATTCGGCGGACCTTGGCAGAAGGTGAGCGTTGTGTAGCTCTATGAAGCAGCCAACCTCCGCCGAGTATCCAACCCGCCAGGAACAAGGCAACCAAAGGCAATTGCCAGACATGCAGATAAACTTGAAACTTACTCATCACCGGCGGCAGGCCCTTAACGGAGGAGGTTAACTGGTCGTAAGTGTTCTGTTACGTTAGTTTAGGCGCGGGCATAGGGGTGTGCAACCGGCAGATGTCGTTGATGGTATTAATGCTATTGGCTACAATCTATCCGGCGCTGGGACGGTCTTATACCGACGGTCACCCCGTCCACGAAGGAAAGGAAGCCATCATGACCGACGTAAGCATCGGATCACTTGAAGACATCTGGCCGCTCCAAGCGGAACTGAACAAGCGGGCCGGGTTCGATACGTCTGGTCTGGGCCAGGCGATATCCGCCGTAGGCGGCGACAACGAGTCACCTGCGGCTGAGCAGTTGCGGGTAACGATCGGCAAGGCGCTGAAGAACTACATCGATGCAATGGCGTCAGAATGCCACGAAATGCAAGACTGCCTGGCATGGAAGCATTGGTACCGAGAGGCCAAGGAAGGCAAGCAATATATTCTGCAGGATCTGCAGAATGCACGTGTGGAGGCGGTGGACATGCTTTTTTTCTGGGTGAGTTTGTGTCAGATTCTTGGGCTAAGTCCCGCCGACGTATACGTGTTATATGGCAAGAAGCTGGGGATCAATCACAGGCGACAAGACCAAGATCGCAGCCAGGCCGAGCATGCCGGCCACGAGTATGAGAACCGTAGCGTGGTGTAGGGGCTGACCAGCCGGACGTTACTTGGAAAACGCGGAACTGTTTGGCTGGCATTTTCGTAAGAACGTTATTCAAACAGTTAACACCAGTGCAGCACATAAAGGATTTTACCTTTTCGGCCGGTAGAGCTATCATCAAGACCCGGAAATACCGTGGGTGGGGCGCAACGCGCGCCCTGTTTTGCAATGGGAGAGTCGTGGCTATGAAGCGCATTTTGCTGTGCATATTCGTTCTGCTGAGCCTGACGGTTGGTTGTGCGGAAGGGCCCGCTGTCGGTGCTGTTGCCTCCGATACGACGATTCCTGATGCGATGTCGGCTGTGGGCAGCCTGGATTTTCGCCAGGTGGTGCGGGATGCTAAGGCGAAGGTTTTTCCGGCCACGGTGTTCGTGCTGGTGCTTCAGGAAAGCCACGAGTCAGGCAAGAAGATCACCAGCGAAATAAGCGGCAGCGGGGTAATCATCTCCCCAAGAGGCGAAGTGGTCACAAACTGGCATGTTGTGGACAAGGCGGTGGAGATTCGCTGCCTGTTGTACGACGGCACACCGATGGACGCGACGGTGGTTGGCTCGGACAAGGATACGGACTTGGCGCTGATTCAACTGAAAGTCCCCGCCGACCGCGTCGGAGAGCTTCCTCATGCGGTGATGGGGGACTCGGAGGCTTTGGCAGAGGGCGACTTTGTGATGGCCATGGGCGCCCCCTGGGGCCTGAGCCGTTCGGTTTCGATAGGAATCATCTCCTGCCGAGACCGCTACCTGCCGACGAAGAGTGAATACAGCCTGTGGCTTCAGACTGACGCGTCGATATCACCGGGCAATTCAGGCGGGCCCCTGGTGAACACTGACGGCGAGGTGATCGGGATCAACACCCGCGGCATCATGGGCGGCGGGGATACGGGCTTTGCCGTGCCGTCGGCGACCGTGGAGATGATTGTCAGCCAATTGCGCGAACACGGCAGCGTCAACTGGAGCTGGACAGGGTTGCGGCTGCAGCCGCTGAAGGACTTCAACCGGAACATTTACTTCGAAGGCGATGACGGTGTTATAGTTGCGGCGACCGATCCGGAGAGTCCCGCTCGCCGGGCGGGCGTGCAGCCTCAGGATAGAATCGTCGCGATAAACGGGGAGCCGTTTACCGCTGAGTTCGAGGAACATCTGCCCGCCGTTCGATGTACGTTGGCGCTTCTGGCGAAGTACGAAGAAGCTTCCCTGACGGTGCGTCGTAACGGGCAGGAGCTTCAACTTGCGCTCACGCCGCGCGAAAAGGGCCAGGTCGAGGGTGAGGAACTCGAGTGTCCGCGATGGAACATGACCGTCAAGGAGATCAATCAGTTCGACAACGAGGACCTCTATTTTTACTGCAAGGAGGGCGTTTTCATTTACGGCATCAAGCGGCCGGGCAACGCCTATGACGCCCGTCTGCAGGAGAAGGACATTATAGTGGATGTCGAAGGCCAGCCCGTCAAGACCCTCGAGGACCTTCGCGGGGTTTACGACCGGGCCATCGAGAACATCAATACCAAACACAGGATCCGAATTGTCGTTCTTCGCAACGGACGGGAACGGCAGGTCGTACTGGACTTTTCCAAGGACTACGAACGCCAGTAATACAGAAGCTTTCGAGGTGAGGAGATATCAATGATTTCGCGCAAACTTCCGGTTGTGATAATGCTGCTGGCGACAGGGGTGTTTGTCGTTCCCATTTTCGCCCAGGATGAAATGCCCGCCGGCGTTGACATGCAGTCGCCCGACGCAGCGCGGCCTGAAGCGGCGGATTCCGTTCCGTCTGCGGCGGATGATACGGCTGTACCCGGCGAATCTGACGATGACAGCGAGCAAGATGACGTGCCCACCCACGTAAAGCAGCTCGCTGCCGCCGGGGCGCTTCGGCCTTCAATGGTGGTCGTCGAGTACACGCTGCGGTACGACAAGGGCGAACAGCCTGTCTTTTACGGCAACATCGGCGGACGATATGCCGCCAGGTTTATAGAGCAGGAACGGCCACTGGAGATGAGCGGCCTCTTGCTTACGCCAACTACTGTTCTTACGCCGGACCTGATAATTCACCCGCGTTTTGTGGAGGCTATCACTGTGCGCGCGGGAGATAAGACTGCAGTTGCCCATCCCAAGGGATACTTCGTGGACCAGCCTGCGATGTTGCTGGAACTGGACGAAGCGCTTCCGGGCACATCGCCGCTGGAATTCGACCCCAGCGGCGAGGAGCCTTACCTTGGTGCGTCCTATCAGATCAACGATGGGCAGTGGACCATCAATGTCAGTGGCACGATGAGCGTAGTTGCGCTGACTGAAACGGGTCGGACTTTCAGCCCGTCCAGCGAGAACATCATTTTGTTGACCGAGGACAGCAAACCGGTGGGCGTTTCGATGAGTGACGAAATGCCTGCGGACGACTCGTGGAAGGGCTCGCCGCTGGACTGGCCGATGATTCCCGCCGACGAGATGGCCGAAAAACTGCAAAAAGTCGAAGCGACCGCCAACGGCGCCCTAGTGCGGGTGGCGCTTAACTTTCGCAGCCCAAGAAAACGCCCCGGCGTGAGGATGAGTTACGATGCTTCCAGCGACAGCGGCGAGGAGCGAAACGTGGTCGGCGTGCTCATCGGCGATACTCGTGTGCTGGTGCTGGCGGACATGCGTCAGCACGTGACACGTCGGTTGGAGCGCATTAACGTCTACCCGGCTGGCGGGGGCGACCCGGTCCCGGCCAAGTTTGTCGCCTCGCTGAAGGATTTCGGCGGGCTGATTGCCGAGCTGGATTCGTCGCTGCCCGGGGCAGTCGCCCTGGCGGACGAGAACATACTGGACTATCGAGGCAAGTTGCTGATGCTCGCCGATGTCAAGCTCCAGGGCGACAACCGCGTGGCGTACTTCGCTCACAGCCGGATTGCCGGCTACCAACTCGGATGGGAGCGCATCGTGTACCCGGTCTTGTCGGACAGTACGGGGGTGTTCTTGTTCGACGGTGACGACCGATTGATCGTTATGCCGATTTCTCGTCGCTTGAAAACCACGGTTGCCGGCAGCTACAGCGCCCCGGAACTGGCTACAGCGGCTGCGGAGTTGGCGTTCGTTGCGGGCGACGACCTGGTCAAGGCAACAGACCCGAACAATACTCCTCTTACCGAAGCCGAAGAAAACCGCCTGGCCTGGCTGGGCGTGGAGCTCCAGCCTCTCACCCAGGACCTAGCCCGGATGTACAAGGTCTCCGACATCACTAACGACGGACAAACCGGGGCGATTGTCTCCTATGTCTATCCGGGCTCACCTGCCGAGGAAGCAGGCGTTCAGCCGAGATGGATTTTGTTGCGGCTCAACATACCGGGTCAACCCAAACCGCTGGAAGTGCAGACGAGCGAGTGGGTATTCGAAACCCAGGAGTTCCCCTGGGAGCAGTACGACGAGCTTCCTGAGATGTATTATGATGAGATACCCACTCCCTGGGCGCCAACGGAAAACAGGTTTACACGTGCGCTGACGGACCTGGGGTTCGGCACAGCCTTCGAAGCGGAATTTTTTGCCGATGGCCAGATCGTCAAGAAGAACTTTACGGTTGTTGAGTCTCCGCCCCATTACGACACTGCCCCCAGGTACGAGAATGACGCGCTGGGAATGACGGTTCAGGATATGACCTACGAGGTACGCCGGTATTTCCTCAAGGACCCCGAAGAGGAAGGCATAGTCATTTCGAAAGTCCAGCCGGGCAGCCTGGCCTCGGTGGCCGGCGTGAAACCCCACGAGATCATCACGACCGTCAATGACAAGCCGGTCTACAGCGCGAAGGATTTCGAGGATCTCATCGCCGATCAGACCAATCTCCGCCTGCACGTGATGCGGATGACCAGTGGGCGAAACGTCAAGATGTCTCTGCCTTCGTTTTCACCTGAAGAGCCTGTCGACACCTTGACAGAACCCACCGTAACGGAGCCGATACTGCCGGTTGAACCGGAGGCTCTGCCTGAACTGCCCGAAGTGGAATAAGTGTCGCTACTGTTTTCTATCGATTGCTGACGGGGCCGACCTTTTACGGTTGGCCCCGCTGCTATGGAGCAACCCCAGGCGTTCGGCCGGGGCATGGCGATATCGTCTCTACCCGCAAGTGGTGGGAATTGGCCGGCTGGAATCACCTGCGCCGCAGCAAGGCCAGCAAGCCACCTGCTGCCAGGAGGCTGACGGCGGCAGGCTCCGGCACTGTAGATTGTGCGGCTGTGAATCCGAAGTAGGTCCCCAGGATTGTGAGGTCGAGTGTGTCCACCGTCCTGTCCCCGTTGGCGTCGCCCTGGGCCCAGCCGACAGACGTTCGTCCGAAGTTGGCTGCCAGAATCGTCATGTCCTCGGTCGTTATATCACCGGACAAGTTGAAGTCGCCATACTCGGACCCTACCCCCATGGTTGTGAACACAAGGTCGTGGATCAGCACGTCGAGGTCATCATGGTCGACGTCTCCGTCGCCGTCGAGGTCATAGCCCAGACTTAACGCCCCCGGAATGGCGGCGCCGGCCACAAAGAGATCTATATCGTCGGCGTCGACATCCCCATCGCCGTCGAAATCACCTGCTATCGAGGCGATATCCCACCCCATGTCCCGCATCATTCGCCATTCCAGTTCGGTGGGTTTGCGGACAACTTGGCCTGTGCTGATTGATGGGCTCATGAGCGCTTGGCCTAGCCGTACTTCGTCCAGATGGCTGAGACTCGACCCCGGCTGAAACGGGTTCGGCGCGTATATCGGCACCTGTCCGCCGTAGTAGGCGTTCGCAACCGAGCCGGACCAGTAGACGGGATTGTCCTTGGCGCTGAAGCTGCCGGCGGGCCCGCCGTTGGCCGGCGGAGCGTCGCCTGTCCTGTCGACGAGATTCTTATCCCAGGCTGTCAGGCCGACATAGCCGTAATTGTTGAACCAGCCGAAATCGTTCCAGTACGGATCGTAGGAACTGGCGAATCCCAGTGAATGGCCCAACTCGTGTGTTACTACGCTGCGAAAATCTATGGCGTTGCCCGCCGGTGCGCCGGTTCCGAAGTTCCACCCGCCGCCTACGCTCCCCGCTGTCATGTCGTACATGATGACTGTGTCGAGATTGTACCCGGAAGTAAAATCGGCCTCTTCTTTCCAAACATACTCAGCTGCGTTCCATATAGTCGATCCGTCAGCTCGCCTAACGCTGCCGGATCCGCCCAGTACGTTTCTGCCGATATCATCCAGTTCGTTCCAGAACACATGAAGCTGGATTTGCCGGCCTGGCGTATTGGCTATGCGTGAGGACCAGGCATCGATGGCTGCGCGCACGTCGGCTCGTTGCTGGGCGGTCCAGTTCATTTCTCCGGTGAGCCCCGAGTGGCTGCCGCTGTCGCCCTTGTTATAGAAAGAAATCTGAAATGGGCCAAAGTTCTCGACGGTCACAACTGCTGTTGCAGGCCTGCAGAAAACCAGCAGCGTTATGCACGCCGGCAGCAGAAGTCCTTGGACGCATCTGAAGATGTCCGATGAACGCAAGCGCATGGTGTGGTCCTATCAGGCTGGGGACGTCCGTTCTGCCCGCTTATTCTGTCTATTCGGCAGTATTGCAGGGAGACTTGTCTAATGGGCCGCACCAGCGAGTAATTGTGACCACGACGGCCAACGCCGCCAGTCAAGTGCAGCGAGCACGAGAGGGGCCACCTGGCACTTGGCGTAAGCGGAAGCCGGTGGTATTATGAACAGTTCAAGCATTGGCCTGCAGAACCGGCAACTTGTTTGGAGGCAGTATGGCTTACAAAGTAGCAATAATGGGCGCCACTGGCGCCGTTGGCGGCGAGTTCCTTAAGATACTGGAACAGCGCAAGTTTCCGCTGGCGAGCCTGAAACTGTTGGCCTCCGCTAGGTCAGCTGGGCGCAGACTGCCTTTTGCCGGCGAGGAACTCGTTGTAGAAGAGCTTGTGAAGAGCAGCTTTAAGGGCATCGAACTGGTGCTTGCTTCTGCCGGCGGAAGCCTGTCTGAGAAGTTCGCCCCCATCGCCGTGGCCGAGGGCGCGATCGTCGTGGATAACACATCCGCCTTCCGGATGAGCCCGGACGTTCCGCTGGTCGTGCCGGAGGTTAATCCTCAGGCCGTTAAGAACCACAAGGGCATCATAGCCAATCCGAACTGTTCGACGATCATCATGAACGTGCCGGTGTGGCCTCTACACAAGGTCAACCCGGTCAAGCGGATTGTCGTCAGTACATACCAGGCTGCCAGCGGGGCAGGGACTGCCGCGATGGCCGAGCTAGAAGAGAGCGCCCGGGCGCACCTCGAAGGCCGACCGTTCCAGCCGAAGGTCCTGCCGCACCCGGTGGCGTTCAATGTATTCAGCCACAACAGCCCAATAGGCGCCGACGGCTACAACCTCGAAGAGCGAAAGATGCTGCTGGAAACTCGGAAGATTTTTTCCTGCCCTGACATTCGCATAACGGCCACTTGCGTACGCGTGCCGGTATTGCGGGCGCACAGCGAGGCGATCAATCTCACATTCGAGCAAAAAATGCCGGAACAGCAGGTCCGGGACATCCTCGCGGGCGCCCCCGGCGTAAAGATAGTGGACGATCGCCAGAACAGTTACTTTCCCATGCCTATCGACGCCAGCGGTCAGGACTACATCCTGGTAGGGCGAATCCGCCAGGACGTTTCGCAGGACGGAGCGGTGGGCATCGACATGTTCGTAAGCGGCGACCAGATCCGCAAGGGAGCCGCCTTGAACGCCGTGCAGATAGCCGAACTGCTCTAGGGATTCGGCAGGGAAGACAGTTCGAATGAAAGGACGGATGCGATGACCCGCATCAGGAGCTGCATCCCTATGTTGGTCTTGTTGGCGGCGGCCAGCTTTGCCGGCGCTGCTGATGAAGCGCTTGAAACGGCTCGGCAGGAGGCGCAGCAGGCTTATGGCCAGCGCATCGAGGCGGCGGCCCAGACGGACGTTGCCAGCGACGACCTCGCACTGGCTGAGGAGCTCATGGCCGCCGCTGGCGAGGCAGACCGCTCGGCGGCTGAGCGCTTCGCCTTCGCCGATTTGGCAGTCTCGATTACATCCCCCCTAGGCACGGAGAGCGGCTGCAACACCGCCCGGGAGGCGATGGCGCTGGCTGAGAGTATTTTGCCATACTCGCCGGCTGCCCGTGCGCTGCGGGAGTGGCAGATCGAAACCGGTAGACTGAACCGATTGCAGAGAAATCTCGCCGACCTCGAGGCGGTCATCCCGGTGGCGGGTGCGGCGGCAGAGGCGGGGCTTGTTTACGTGGGTATTCTTCTGGCAGACAACGGTGAGACCGATTCTGCCAGTGCTGCGCTGCGGGAAGTCCGTGCCCTGGCTAATCGCTACAAGCTCGACAGCATCAGCTTGGAATTACCAGCCATGGAGGAGCGGCTCAAGCGGGCGGCTGATCGCAGGAAGCGCATCGCCGGGGCGGAGCTGAAGCTTCAGCAGGCCCAACAGCAGAGCAATGAGGCGGCTATCGCCACAGCCAGGCGGGAGCTTGCTGACGCGTACATCAGCTTTGACGGCAACCTTCTTCTGGCAGCCCAATACACCGATGGCACGGGACATGTCCTGGAGCAGGCGCTCAAGGTGGTTGTGGCCGTTCAGGCCGGTGAAGTCGTGGACGACAGAGACAGGATTCTCGAGTCAGTAGTGGCGCTGCGCGAATACATGGCCAACCTGGACGGGCCCGCCCTTACGCGCGTGGGCGAGCACGCCATCGCTCTGTGCGACGCCTACCTGGCTGGCGCTGTCGACGGGTCGGAACGAGTAAAAGCCGAACTTCACAAGATGCAGATCAACAAGCTCATGGGCAACGGTCCCGCTGACGTTATGCTGGGCAAATTGGCGGAGGCATACGAGGCCCCGCTGCACTGTAAGCTGCAACTGATCAATGACAACCTCGTACGTGTCAGCTACAACTTTGAAGATCCCCGCCAGCTTGAAGACTGGAATATCCATCAGCACCAGTGGCAGGTGGCTGCCGCGCTCGTGCAGACCGGCCAAAGCGATAACCGCCCCGCTAGCATCGCCACTCGCCTGCGCTTCAGGGCCGATCAACCCGTAAGCGTGAGCCTGCGGGCAAATGCATTCGACCAGATAGGTGTCGCGCTGGCATACCATGATTGGGGCAAGAGCAACTCGACTACAAGCTATCGGATCTTCTTTCGCGGGCTGGATATTGGTCGGCACGGCCAACGGGGCGGCGCCGACGGTCTGGAGCTTATCAGTTCCCGCGACGTGCACCGATGGCAGGACAACACGCGCGTGCTCGACAGCGGTACGGTTTACGACATACAGCTCACTATCGACGGCGCAGGCGGCATGACGTGGCGGATCAACGATGTGCTCGTGCACGAGTACTCGCCCGGGCCGGGCGACGCCGTTGCTACCGACGGGTATGTGACTGTTCAGTTGCTTGCCCAGAACGCCTCGACCATGAATCCGACAGCCTACGACGATGTTGTCATAGAAGGCTGCGTGCTGCCGACGCCCAACTGGCGGCCCGGCGAGGACTGAACCATCTCGGCCATTTGCTATGTGCGATTCGCCCGATAACCACACTCGAAACATCAAGCTCGTCATCGCATACAACGGCGCTGCCTATCACGGCTGGCAGAGGCAGGCTGACGGCGTGCCGACCGTTCAGCAGACCATCGAAGATGTCGCCACCCGCGTGATGGGGCATCGCGTTATCCTTCACGGGGCCGGGCGAACCGACGCCGGCGTGCACGCAGACGGGCAGGTGGCTAACTTCCACACGCAGAACACAGCCATCCCGCTTGTGGGACTTCGCCGGGCGATCAACGCCCGCCTGCCAGCCGACATAGCAATCAGGTCGTCCGAGGAGGTGGCCGGCGACTTCGATGCATCCCGCTCGGCCACGGGTAAGACCTATCGCTATCGAATACATGTTGGTCCGACCAGGCCGGTCGCCCTCTGCGGGCAGGTGTACCATTACCCGTTTCACGCGCTGAATGTATCCGTAATGCAGGATGCAGCCGAGCGATTGGTCGGCACGCACGATTTCCGCGGGTTCGCCACGTCGTGCGAGCAGCGGGAAAACACGGTGCGAACGATCTTTCGCTGCCAGGCCGCGGAGGTGGGCGACGAAATCCACATCACCGTGCAGGGCGACGGGTTCCTTTACAACATGGTCCGCAATATCGTCGGTACGCTGATCGAGATCGGCAGGGGGCACTTCCCGCCCGAACGGATCGACCTGGTCCTCTCTACCTGCAGCCGCGCCGACGCCGGCCCGACCGCACCCCCGGACGGCCTGTCACTGGTGTGCGTGCACTATGGCTGACCCCCTAGCCGGGAGCGTGGTCTGCCGGTAAGCCCGGCCGAAACTGGATGGGCTAACCTTCCCGCCGTCGCAGTCGATTTTGGCTGGGGCGAAGGGAAACTTCACTGTTACGGTTTGCGTTTCGCGGGCGGTCAGTTCCGCCCTGAGCGTTCCGGCCTTCATGTCCCATTGCATATCCACCCGCACGCCGCCGCGGGCGAGCAGGCCGCTGACTTGGCCGGTGGGCCATTTGCTCGGCAGGGCGGGCAGCAGCTTGATCAGCCCGGGCTTGCTGAACAGCAGCATCTCGATGACGGCTGCGGTCAGGCCGAAGTTGGCGTCAATCTGGAACGGCGGGTAGACCTCTCCGAAGTGCAGCGTCAGGCCCTGCTTTCGCCAGTCGTTGTGGTAGGTCAGCAGGTTGCAGGCGACGCATGAGCGGGTGAGGATTTCCAGGCACTCAAGCGCCCTGTCGCCCTCGCCCAGACGGGCGTAAATGTTGGCCATGTGCGCAAGCGACCAGCCGGTCTGGCTCGTCAGGCCGATCACCAGCCGTTTCTCGACCGCCACGCGACAGGCCTCGTACATGGCCGGGTCAGACTCCTCCGTCACCTCCAGGCCCGGGAAAAGCGGGTAGATGTGCGACTGGTGGCGGTGATGGTAGTTATCCTTCAACCCCGGCCAGAGCCATTCGCGAATAGCGCCGTCCTCGTTGGCTTCGTAGGCGGGCATCTTCGCCAGCATATCGCGCCAGCGGGCAACGCCGTCAGCCTCGATTCCCAACAATTCGCAAGCCTCGCACAGATTGCCGAGCACCTCCCGCGCGATAGCAACATCCATAGTGGCGTTGATAGCCACCATGCCGCAGTCGGGAATCGACGGCGTGTTCTCAGGCGACATTGATGGGCTGAAGACTAACGTGCCGTCATCGCCTTCAAACAGAAAGTTCTCGTAGAACAGCACCGCCTCTTTCAGGAAGGGCACTGCTCGATTGCGGAGAAAGTGCTTGTCACCCGTGAAGAGCCAGTAGTCCCAGAATAGTTGGGCGATCCACCCCGCCCCGGCCGTCCAGTTGCCGTAGGGCATGGACGTCATCAGCCCGTGCGTGCTCTGGGCGATGGGGATGAAAATGCCCCGACAGCCATATATGCGCGATGCGTTAAGACGGTAGTCACCCAGGAAGCTCTCGTAGTAATCGAAGTAGGGCAGCGTCGTCTCGGGCAGGTTGCCCGGCAGCGCCTGCCAGTAGTTCATCTGGATGTTCTCATCGTTGTGGAAATCGCTCGACCACGGCGGTGAGTAGCTGCCGTTCCACACCCCTTGCAAGTTGGCCGGCAGCCCGCCGGGGGCCGACGAGCAGATCAGCAGGAACCGCCCGTACTCGAACATCCGCTCGATCAGCGCCGTCGGCACGTCTCCCTCGTAAGCGTCTTCCAGAAGACGGTCATTGGTCTGGTCCTCTCTGCCGCCCCTCAGCGACAGTTGCACCCGCCCGACCATTTCGCCGTGTGCCGAGGCATGCCGAGCGAGTAGTACGTCGTAGTCTTTCGGCAACTCCGCCAGCTCAGCTCTGAGGCGCTCGATGACTGACTCAGCCGGCTCGCCGGCGAATAGCTTGATCAGCACCAATGCCTGATCCGCTGAAGTTATTCGCAAGATGTCCTGGTTGCCGTACGCCTTCTTTGTCTGCTCCATGCCTCCGCCCACATGAATTACACGGGCCACGGCCCCAAACTGCCCGCCGCGAGCATATGTGCCGATCAAAGTCAGGTAGTCGCCCGCCACGCCGGCTTTGTAGTCGATGGGCACATTGCCGACCGTATCGGCGCGGTCATGCCCATCCAGGCGCAGGTCGCAGTCGATCAGCCCGGCCGGGCCGTCAATGGTCAGAGCGACAACGTCATCCGTGCGAGATACGAACAACCGCCGGCTAAACGGCCTGCCCTTGTCTTCCCATGTAACGGCGATCTCGCCGGTGGCAAAATCCAGGCGACGGCGGTAGTGGGCGAAAATGCCCGGGATGTGTTGAGTCACCAGCAAGTCGCCCAGGGGGTGGTGGCAATCGATCTTGGCGTGGTAGCCGGCCTTGGCCAAGCGGTTGCCGATGAAATCTTGAGCAGCCAAGTACTTACCGTCGGACAACAATTGCCGCATCTCACCGAGCCCCTCGGCGATGTCGGGCAACTCGGGTGGATCCTCGCGCAGCCAAAGGTCTTCACGATTCAGCAAGATGTTCTCATCGAAAATGTTCCCATATACCATCACGCCGAAACGTCCGTTGCCGGTCGGCAGGGCGTCCTGCCAGCGGTTATGGGCGGGCTGACGCAGAATCATGCCGTGAAATCGATCCATAGGAAGTCTTCCTTTGCGGCTGAGCGCTTGGCGGCAATTAGTGAACGTATCTTGACAAGCAGGTCAAGATCGTATTCTTTGCTTAGCTGGACCGCAACAGAGCGCCTGTTGGGGCGGCGATTTGCTGCTTGCGTCGGAAGGGCGACAGCCGTATAAGTTGCGGTATGGCTGGCGGGTTGCCCCATATGTGGCGGCGACTTCAGCCTGAAGGTCCATTTGTTTCATCGAGCTATAGAGGGCACGCGTCATGAAAGTCATAGCACAGACCGCCGCGTTGCATGAAGCGTTGGCGTTGATCGGAAATATCGTCGCCGTTCGCACCCCCAAGCCCGTGCTGCAGTGCATTAAACTGGTCGCCAAGGACAAGAAGCTCACTCTGCTTGCGACCGACTTGGAAGCGGGCGCACGGTATCAGATAACGGCTGTGCAGGTCCAGCAGGAAGGCGAAGCTCTCGTCCCGGCCGACCGCTTCAGTGGTATCGTTCGCGAATCCGGCGACGAAGAGAGCCTCACCATCGAGACCGAGAAAGAGGCGGTCGTCGTCCGCGGCGCCGGCAGCAGGTTCAAGGTGTTCGGCTATGACCCGGGCGAGTATCCCACTGTGGCCGAATTCCCCAGTGAAGGCGACCTGCAGGTGCCCGCAACAGTCTTGGGTGAAATGATCAGCAAGACGCTGTTCGCCACGGCCAAGGCTCACAGCCATTACGCCATTAGCGGCGTGCTGTGGGAAGCGACGGGCAAGAAGCTCAAGTTGGTCGCTACCGATGGGCACCGGTTGGCCCTGGCCAAGGGGGCGCTGGCAAAGGCGGTCGGCAAGGACGTCAGCGCCATAGTCCCGGGTAAGCTGATGAGCCTGATTCAGCGCATCTCGGGCGACACTGAGGAAATGCTCGATGTCAAGATCGATGAGAATCAGATTCTCATCCGCACAGCCCGGGCGGTACTCGTCAGTTCGCTCGTACAGGGCAACTTTCCAAAGTATCAGGATGTGATCCCCAAGGAAAGCTCAACCAAGGCGACGATGAACACCACCGAGTTTGAGCATCGAATTCGCCAGGCGGCATTGCTCACCAACGAGGAGTCCCGCGGGGTCCGCCTTGCTCTTGCCGACGACCAGATGACCCTTTCCAGCCGGGCGCCGGAAACCGGCGAGGCAGAAGTAACCTGCCCCATCAAACTGGAAGGGCCTTCGCTGGAAATAGCGTTCAACCCGACGTTCCTGCTGGACGCCATGCGGGTAGTCGGCAGTGACAAGCTTACCGCCGAATTTTCCTCGGCGAATAAACCCGCCCTTATCAAGGCCGGCAGTGATTTCCTGTATGTGCTTATGCCGGTTGATCTTGGCTGACATCGGCGATTTGATCCAATCAACGGGCGCGCAGGCCGACGGCTGGCTCGCCTGTTCTCTTTTTGGCCTCACAATCACTCGCTGCTGGGCAACAATAAATGTCTTACTGATCGGTTTTGGTTGACTTTGACGATGAAGGTGATAGACTCATCGCCCAAGTCGTCGCAGACGCTCGCGCGCGGAATGGATGACCGCCTGCGACAACGAAAACGCCTATCGCTCAGAGACCTGTCATGGACGACGCGGTGCTTCAGACAGTCTGGCAGCAGCGGCAGAGACCCGACCACATCATTCCGCTCGCCCAACCTCTTGGGCTACTAATGAACAAGACCTTGGCCAAACGCGTACGCCAGCTGGGCGCTCTGGCGACCGTATGGGACGAAGTCATACCCGCATCCATCCGTGAGCACACAGCCCTGGAGAGCTTCCACAACGGTACGCTGACGGTGATGGTGGATTCGGCCAGCCACCGTTTCAAGCTTCGTACGCTGCTCAGCGGCGGGATATTGCGTGAGATTCAGGCCCGCTGCCCGCAGGCAATCAACAAGGTGCGGTACGTCCTGGGGCAGTTCTACTCCGTGGATATTGAAACCGGCAATCGTCGGTATGCCTTTAGCTAGCCGAGGGCGACACCGCCGGTCTGGGCCCTTGAAATCCCGCCGTCTTGCCCGCATAATTCCAACGGCGACCGCGGTTCCTTTCGATTTCTCGTCTGGTGCAGCAGTGTAAAGAGCGAGGAGCGATTCCCATGGATGTCAATTTCGCATGCATCGCAGGAGAAGAAATCTATCGCCAGTACGATGCACGGAAAATTGTCGGCCAGAACATCGGCGCCCGGCCAACGCCGTTCGGACAAACCGGCGAGATCTTCCTGGTTCCAGGAGACTGCCCCTTCTACCTCTTACCGCGATATGGCGTCGGTATGAAGAAAGTCGCTCCTCGCAAGGTGAGCAGCCGAGCCAATATGTACGCCCTGAAAGATCTGGGCGTCCAGTGCGTACTGGCATGGGGGCCCGGCGGGGCTGTCTCCCACACCATTGGCATCGGCGACCTGGTCATCTGCAGCGACCTGATCGACCGGACTTTCCTGCGAAACAAGACGTTCTTCGAGGATTCCCCCCTGGGCTTCCTGCGGCAGTTCCCCGTGTTCTGCCAGAAGCTGCGACGAACGGCCGTCAGTGTCATAAGTGAAATGCACCTGCCCTTGCACGACGGCGGCACAGTCGTCGTGACGGAAGGCCCCCGGTTGGAGACCCCTGCTGAAATCCGCGTACTGGCCCATCATGGTGCGGAGATCGTTACTCACACATTTGTACCCGAGACTTTCCTGGCCAAGGAATTGCAGATGTGCTATGCGCCCGTCTGCTACATCGTCAACTATGCCGAAACCGGCTCGCGCCAGAGGCCCTTCATGGCGGGCGGCCTCTTTGGCGGGCTGACTGCAGGAAACGACAGCCAGCGTCTGTCGGCCAGTCTGGCGGCCATGGGCGAGATTCTGTCTCGCATGGCTTGCGCACTTGCCGATGACGACACGCCTTGTGAGTGTGGCAAGACTATGGCTGCCAACATCGCAGAATATGGGCTCAGCGAAGACTGGCGCGAATGGTTCAGGGACCAGACGCAACAGTAAAATGTTGCGGCAGACATAAGGGGCCCATCTTATGACGAATTCCGCCGGCAGATCAAAGGGCTTTGCGACCGATGTGGTGCGTGCGACCAACGTCGAGGACAGCTCATCGGTGCCGATTCATCTGGCGGTGACCAACAAGGGCCAGTACACGCGCGACTTCAACCCCACGCTGGACGTCTTCGAGAAGGCCATGGCGAAGCTTGAGTGTGGCCAGGCGGCGATCGCCGCAGCCTGTGGAATGGCGGCCATCACACAGACACTGTTGACGCTGCTGAACCATGGGGACCGTATGGTCACGCATCGATGTATGTATACGAGCACGGCCCAATTCTTCTGGGAGGTGCTCAACCGATTCGGCATCGAGGTCGCCATGGCTGATCTTCGAGACCCTACCGCCCTTGCCGACGCGCTGGCCGACAAGACGGCTGTTGTATATGGCGAGACCATCACCAACCCGAACCTCGAGATATTCGATATTCGCGCCGTAGCTGAGGCAGCCCACCGCACCGGGGCGAAATTGGTTATCGACAACACCTTCGCCTCGCCGTATCTCTGCAGGCCGCTACTGCTTGGCGCCGACGTTGTCGTGCAGAGCGCCACAAAGTATCTATCCGGCCATGGCGACGCGCTGGCCGGAGTGACGGTCTGTCGCGACAAGGAGATAGCCGACCGAATTCGACACGTGATGACGATCCACGGCGGGGTGCTCAGCCCGGTAAACGCCGCCCTGATTCTTCGCAGCATCAAAACGCTGCCGGTGCGAATGGACGCTCACTGCCGCAATGCCATGAAACTGGCGGAATTTCTGGAGCGCCACCCCAAGGTCACTCGCGTTCGCTACCCGGGCCTGCCCGACGACACCGAACATGCCACCGCCGCCGGGCAAATGGACGATTTCAGCGGAATACTGGGCTTTCATTTCGCCGGCGGACAAGAGGCGGCCGACGCTTTCCTGACGCACATAAAACTCGCCAAACCTTGGACAAGTTTGGGCGATGTGGAGACCCTCGTCGGCATCTGCAGGGAGTGGGAGCCCAACGCAATCCCCGGCGCATATGCCCGCGTCTCTGTAGGCCTGGAAAACGTCGACGACATCATCGCCGACTTCGAACAGGCGCTGGCGAAGGTCTAGAAAGACCGAAGCATGTTGCCCGCCGCCTTAACCGGGACGCCGTTTTCCCCCGACCCGTACGCCGCGAGAATACCGGCAGGGCGATTGGCCAACAGGAACCCTATTTGAACTCCGGCATCATCTTGCCATGCGCCTTGAACAGGTCGTTGCACATCTTGATGATGTCATCCAGGCTCAGTTCGGCGGCTGTATGCGGGTCCATCATGGCGGCCTGGTATACATGCTCTTTCTTCCGCGTCAGGGCGGCCCGGGCAGCCAGTATGTGCACGTTGGCAAAGGTCCGCGTCAGGGCCGCGCACTGCGGCGGCAGGTCCCCGACAAGACAGCCCTGCACGCCGTTGCGATCGACCATGCAGGGCACTTCCACAGCCACCTCGTGCGGCAGGTTTGTGATCAGGCCATCATTCATCACGTTGCCGCCGATTCTGGCCGGGACGTCCGTTTCCATCGCCTCCATTATGTAGGATGCGTACTCCAGGCTGCGGTTGTGGGAAAGCTTGGGGTTCTTGACCAAATCCCTGCTCTGCTGCTTCCACCAGTGGATCTGCGCCTCGCAGCGCCGAAGGTATTCGTCGATGGGGATGTTGAACTCTTCGATCAATTCTGGGTATTGCCGCTTGATCCAATAGGGCATGTACTCGGCCGAGTGCTCGGAGCTTTCCGAAATGTAATAGCCGAAATGCAGCATGAGCTGCAGGCGGACCATGTCCCAGTTCTTCTCGGCGCCTTTCTTGCGGGCCTGTCGAAGCAACTGTCGAGCTCGCCGCTTGGCCTCGGGGTAAAGGTCCTTGCCGCCGTCGGTCACTTCCAACAGCCAGCTCTGGTGATTTATGCCGGCCACCTTCCACTGCAACTTCTTGACGTCCTGTCTCATGCCCAGGTTGCCCAATAGACTGGCCGCACAGACCTGCACTGAATGACACAGCCCGACGATCTTAACATCGCTGGCCATTGACATGGCCGTCACCAGTGAGCCTTGTGGGTTGGTGTAGTTAAGAAACCACGCATCAGGACAGACAGCCTCCATGTCCCGCGCGAACTTGAGCATCACAGGTACCGTCCGCAGCGTGCGGAATATCCCGCCAATGCCGGCCGTGTCGGCGATTGTCTGTAGCAGGCCGTACTTCCGGGGAATCTCAAAATCGATCACTGTCGACGGCTTGTACCCGCCCACCTGGATCGCGTTGACCACGTAATTTGCACCGCGCAATGCAGTGCGCCGTTCACTCACACCGCAGTGAGCGGTGATCTTGGCCCGGCCCTTGTTGACGTTGTTGTTGATCGCCTTCAGCATCCGCTGTGATTCGCGCAGGCGAACGGCGTCCACGTCGTAAAGGGCGATATGGGAATCCTGCAAGGCCGGAGTACACATGGCGTCGCCCAGGACGCTCTTGGCGAAAATTGTGCTTCCTGCCCCCATGAAAGTGATCTTCGGCATTAGGCGATCCTTGCGGGTCTAGGTGTCCTTGTCGTCTTCCAGGCCTTCCAGCATGTGGCCCAGCTTGGCCTGCTTGGTCAGCAGGTACTGTCGGTTATCCGCATGGGCGGGTATTACCAACGGAACGCGTTCCACGATCCGCAGGCCGAAACCTTCCAGCCCGTATATCTTCCGCGGATTGTTCGTCATTATCCGCAGTTGCGTAAGTCCAAGATCCCGAAGTATCTGGTTGCCTATGCCATAGTCGCGGCGGTCAGGCTCGAAGCCCAGATGAACGTTCGCCTCGACCGTGTCCATGCCCTGTTCGATCTGCAGCTTGTAGGCCTTGAGCTTGTTGACCAGCCCGATGCCGCGCCCCTCCTGCCTCATGTACACAATCGCGCCCTTGCCGACTTGCCGGACGCTGCGAAGGGCAGCGTGAAGTTGCTGCCTGCAGTCGCACCGAAGAGACGAGAACACGTCGCCGGTCAGGCACTCGCTGTGTATCCGCACCAGCACCGGTTCGTCATGGATTATTGGCCGACCGTCGGCGTCGAGTTCCCCCACGCCGCCGCAGCAAAAGGCCACATGCGGCTCGGCGTCGACCAGGGACGAGTATGCAATGAGCTTAAAGGTGCCTATTTCAAGGGGCATCTCCAGTTCCACTTCCCTGGCTATCAGCCGCTCCGACCGGAGGCGACGGCGGATTATATCCGCCACTGAGCACATCTTTATGTCATGCTTTCTACAGAAAGCCACGAGATCGTCTCGACGGGCCATTGTGCCGTCGTCATTCATGATTTCGCAGATGACGCTGATGGGCTTCAGGCCGGCCATGCGACACAGATCAACGGATCCCTCGGTCTGCCCGGCACGAACGAGCGACCCGCCGTCCACGGCCCGGAGGGGGAACATGTGCCCCGGACGAACGAGGTCGGAAGGCTTGGCGTCGTCACGAGTTGCGATCTCAATTGTCCTAGCCCGATCAAAGGCGGAAATGCCCGTCGTGATCCCCGTGGCCGCGTCTATTGACACGGTGAAAGCCGTTCCGAACCGCGATGTGTTGTCAGCTGTCTGCAAGTGAAGACCGAGCTGGTCAGCGCGTTCGTTGGACATCGGAAGACATATCTGCCCGCGAGCATTCTTCAGCATGAAGTTGATAATCTTGGGCGTGACCATCTCGGCTGCGCACACGAGATCGCCCTCGTTCTCGCGCGATTCGTCGTCCACAAGAACTATCATCTTACCCGCGCGCAGGTCGGCGAGGATCGAGTCCAACTTGTCACGTTCTTCAGAGCTCACTTAGTGGTTGTCCTCCAGCGGCTTGGCCTCTGCGGTGATGAACTGCAGGCCTAAGCGAGTGTAGCTCATAACGGCCAGTGTGCACAAGGCGGTAACTGTTATGCATGCAGCCATCATGGCCCACCAGCCAACCCCTCGCTGCCAGGGGCGAAAACCCGGCGCGAGGCGATCCAGCTCAGGCGCCAGCAACACCAAAGCTACCATCACAATCTGTGCAGTGGTGCTGGCCTTGCCTGTGCGCGTCGTCTTGTTGCGAAAACGGTCGGTAACCAGGAATACCACAATGAATCCGATCGTAACCCAAAGGTCTTTGGCCACCACAGCTACGACAATCCATTTGGGCAACATCGCCCCGCGCACCGAAGAGGCCGGCAAAGCCAGCAAAACGGTAGCGCAGACGATCATTACCTTGTCTGCCAGCGGGTCCAGGATTGCCCCCAGACGCGTCCGCTGACTGAGGCGACGGGCGAGGATGCCGTCAGCAAGATCCGAAGCAGCCATCACAATGAATATGCCAAAGGCAACATATCTGGCGACCGGCTCGTATTCTCGCAGATTCATGAGCGCCACCACAAACGGCGCCACGAGCATCAGCCGAAGCATCGATATCCTATTAGGCCAGGTCAGCGCGCGCCATACCCCACGCTGTGGGCGGGGCGCGCTACCGTCGTCGTATTTGTCTGCCTCTGTCATGGCGGCGTAGCTTTGGGGCGGCTCGCTCTGGCGGGGGCTGCTTGCCGACCTGAATGATGAACATGAATGCTCCGAACAACAACCCCGCCCCGACCGGGAAGAACGCCAGCACGAGCCACTTGGCCCACGATGCAGCCAGCATCGGATGCGGCGGCATGGTCATGCCCGTCGGATCTTTGGCGCCGCCGGAGGGCAACTGCACTGAAAGGATGGTAGCCGCTATCAGCACCAGCACCCCCAGCGTCAGCAGGATCGGAATCATCGTCTGTCTGTAATTGTAGCTGGCGAAATCAAGCTCTTGCGTCGGCTGTCGATGGCCTGCTCTTGCTCGCGCTGTTGGGCGTGCGTGGCCCGTACGAGAGGCCGGGAAAGCAGGCATCGCCTTGGCAACAGGCATGCCCCCGGGGGATCCCCGACGGACGTCTGGCGCGGCAGGCCTTTGCACGGCAGGGGCCGGCTGCTCAGGGCGCGATGGGGGTGATATTGGCGCTTCCGGCTGCTGAGAAGGTGGTTCGACCCGAGGCTGATCAGGCGATGGAAACGGCTGCGGGAACTCCGGCGCCTGCTCCTGTCCGCCCGACATCGCTGACAGCGCATCCATCGCATCGGAGTACTTTTTCTTCCTGTGCGATTTACTCATTGAATACCTTTCGCTTCAGGCTTCGCAATAGTACAATCTTATCGTCTTGGGCGAGTTTTGCAACAGGTACCGACCATGAGCCTGCGCCAACCATTCCGTGCGGGCAGTTTCTACGAAGCGTCACCACATGCGTGTCGCGAAGAAGCACAGGACCTGCTGAACGCGGTCCAACTTCCCGAAGACCTTCCAAAACGGCTCTTTGGCGGTATCGTGCCCCATGCTGGGTGGATGTATTCCGGTAAGGTGGCGGCTGTCACGCTGAAAGCACTCGCCGGCGCCGTCCAGTCTCCAACCGTTGTCCTGCTTGGGGCTGACCACTGCGGGACGGCTATGGATGGTGAGGTGTATGATCGCGGCGCGTGGGTAAGCCCGTTAGGTGAGGTCGAAATCGATGAGCCTTTCGCTGAGCAGATACTCATTGCCGGCGATTTGCTGTCAGCCAACCAGGCCGCACATGCTCGCGAGCATTCATTGGAAGTGCAGGTGCCGTTCATTCAGGTGCTCTGGCCCGGGGTGAAAATGGTGCCGATCCTGGTTGCCCCCTCAGCTCGCGCTCCGGCCGTCGGTCAGGCTGTGGGACAAGTGGCCGCCCGACAGGCAGGGCCTGTCGTCATCGTCGGCAGCACGGATCTGACCCACCACGGCGGGCATTTTCCCGCCCCCGGTGGGCGAGGCCAGCAGGGCGTGGAGTGGACAGTCGCCAACGATAGGCGGATGATAGACCTGATGGAGCAGATGGCTGCTGAGAAGATCATCAAAGAGGCCGCCGAGTACCAAAACGCCTGCGGGGCCGGCGCCGTCGCTGCAACGATCGCCGCCTGCCGGGCGATGGGCGCCACAGCCGGGAGATGCCTGGCCTATGACAACAGCTACGATGTGACCCATCGTCTGTATCCGCGCCACGCAGACGACACAACCGTCGGCTACGCCTCGGTTGTCTTCGCCTGAGTAGACCTGACAACCGCCCAGAGAGGCTCGGTCAATGCCGGGCTTGATGCGGCCCGCTTTGCCCTGCTACAATGATGTGAATGAGTTCTGCCGAGAGAATTGCCGAGGCTGTGGCCAGCCTTGATGCTCTTTACGTGATCCACTATCCCGATCCGCGGCTGCGCCAAACGTGTACCGACATCGAAACGGTCAACGGCAGCGTCCGGGCGCTTTCTGAGCGGATGTTCGCGCTTATGTTCGCCTCACGCGGGGTGGGGCTGGCCGCCATCCAGGTCGGCGTAACGGTTCGCATGCTTGTTGCCTCGCCCACCTTCGAGCCGAACGATCGGCTGTGCCTGATCAACCCTCGAATCGTGGCTGAAGATAGCTGGCAGGACAACGAGGAAGGCTGCCTCAGCTTTCCGGGGATATTCTGCAACGTGAAGCGCCGACTCAACGTGGCCGTCGAGGCGCTGGACCTTGATGGCAATAGCGTCAGCCACCAGTTCGAGGGCTTCCCCGCCCGCATTGTCCAACACGAAATCGACCACCTGGACGGTCAGTTGCTCGTTGACCGCATGAGCCAGGTCGCCAAGCTCGCCAACCGAAAAGTGCTCAGGCAGCTCGAGGCGGAGTTCACGGGCGGATAGGTTTATTGCCGGGCACATCCCCACCGCCAGAGGCCTGAACAGCCGGTCCAACTGTCGCATTGCATAGTAGTCGGGCGAGGCAGACGCCAAGTGCGGCGATTTCCGCAACACCGCATCCGTGCACCCTCTCTCCGGGTGATATCATCCGTACACTGGGCGGAATTGTGTCTTTGCAGCATTCAGCGCGCCGGCTAGAATGGCCCCGTTCGACCAGGCCAGCATGCCGGCGCCCGCTGCCCGTGCATCGACGCTGTGGACGTGGATAAATGAACATGAAATCCAGCAACGAGATTCGACGCGACTTCATCGAGTTCTTCACCAGCCGCCGGCATACGTTTGTGCCGTCCAGCTCGCTTCTGCCTGTCGAAGACCCCACGCTGCTGTTCACCAATGCCGGGATGAACCAGTTCAAAGCCATCTTTCTGGGTGCCGAGACTCGCGATTACTCCAGGGCTGCCAACACCCAAAAATGCATCCGCGCCGGAGGCAAGCACAACGACCTGGAAGACGTCGGCCACGACTGCTACCACCACACGTTCTTCGAAATGCTGGGAAACTGGAGCTTCGGGGACTACTTCAAGGCAGAGGCCATCCAGTGGGCGTGGGAGCTGCTGACAGGTGTGTGGGGGCTGCCCAAGGATCGCCTCTATGCTACCGTCTTCGAAGGGGACGAATCCAACGGCCTGGCCGGTGACGAAGAAACCGACCAGCTCTGGCGAGAGAAAACTGACATCAACCCGTCACACATCTTCCGCGGCGGCAGAAAGGACAACTTCTGGGAGATGGGCGAGACAGGCCCCTGCGGGCCCTGCAGCGAAATTCACATCGACCTGACCGACGACGCCTCCGGCGCCGCCCTCGTCAATGCCGGCGACCCGCGAGTGATCGAGATCTGGAACCTCGTGTTCATCCAGTTCAACCGCGCCGAAAACGGCGAGCTGTCGCCCCTGCCGGCAAGGCACGTTGACACCGGCATGGGCCTTGAGCGGGTCAGCGCCGTGCTGCAAGGAAAGAAGAGCAACTACGCCGCCGACCTGTTCGTTCCGCTGATAGAGAAGATCGAATCCCTTTGCAGCCGTCGGTACGGGCAGTCCGCCGGCCTGGCCGACCGCTTCGACGTGATTGGCGAGGACGACCCAGCCGACGTCGCCTGCCGAGTCATCGCCGACCACGCCCGTATGCTGACCTTCGCCATCGCCGACGGAATCATACCCTCTAACGAGGGCCGAGGCTATGTCGTCCGCCGCATCCTCCGCCGGGCTGCCCGCTACGGTAGGCAAAATCTGGACATCGGCGGGCCCTTCCTCACCCGGCTGGTGCCGACCGTCGTCGAGCTGATGAGCGATACGTTCCCTGAAATCCGCAAGCGGCAGGATTATGTCGTTGACACCATCCGCGGCGAGGAAGAATCCTTCGGCCGGACCCTCGACCGTGGCATCGATTTGTTCACCCGCCACGCGGACCGACTCGCCGATGCCAGGCAGGTCCTGTTGCCCGGCGAAATCGCCTTCGAGCTTTATGCTACGTATGGCTTCCCAGTGGACCTGACGCAGCTCATGGCCGCAGAACGCGGCATGACCGTGGACATGCCCGGCTTCGCCGAATGGATGGATCGTCACAAACAGTTGAGCAGTGCGGGCGCCAAGGCCTTCAAGGTTGACCTGCCGCCGGACATGCCGGCCACTGACGACTCAGCCAAATACAGCGAGAAGTCCATCCAGGCGACAGTCGTCGGCTGGGTCAGCGAAGGGCAACTCGTCACAGACGCCACCGCGATCCTCCAAGCTCCAGCCGAGACCGCCATTGTCCTCGACCGGACAAACTTCTACGCCGAGCAGGGCGGCCAGGTGGGCGACGTCGGCGTTCTGGGCTTCAAAGGCGGCCGTTGTACCGTGGGCGACACGCAACTGGTAGGCCAGTGTCCTGCACCAGGCCATGGCTACCAAGGGCACGCTCCGGGTAGGAAACCGGGTCGTCTGCCATGTGGACCCGCGCCGTCGAGACACCATGCGCAACCACACAGCCACACACCTGCTGAACTGGGCGCTGCGGGAGGTACTGGGCGGGCACGTCAACCAGGCCGGCAGCGTCGTCGCCCCGGATCGCCTCAGGTTCGACTTCTCCCACAGCCAGGCCGTCACCGACCAGCAGCTCGCGGAAGTCGAACGTCTGGTCAACACGTGGGTTGTCGCCGACGAACCAGTTCGCGACCAGACTCTCCCCCTGGCCCAGGCCCTCAAGATCGAAGGCCTGCGGGCTATATTCGGCGAAAAGTACCCCGACCCGGTCCGCGTCATCAGTGTGGGCAAGGGGCGAAAACTCCAGGGCCACAAGCATCCGCTGGAACTGTGCGGCGGCACGCACGTTAAGCGGACGGGCCAGATCGGCCTGTTCAAGATCATCGCCGAGGAGTCCGTCGCTAAGGGCGTCCGGCGCATCACGGCCGTAACGGGCCTGGCGGCGCTGGATCATGTCCAGCGTCTGGAGGCCGCCGCCTCGGCGGCAGCAGAGGCGCTGCACGTCGGTCTGGAAGAGCTCCCCCAACGCGTATCGGCCATGAGCAAGGAGATCAAGGCCCTCCGTAAGGGCGGCAGCACCAGCGATGCTGACGGCGAGTTCAAGATATCGGCCACGGTGGCGACTCCCTGCGGCGAGGTCTTGGTTACCGAGACCCACAGCGTTGATGCCGCGACCATCCGAACCTATTGCGACGTGCAGCGGCAGAAGGGCGCCGCAGCGGTATTTGTCGGTGGGACCGATGATGCCAAAGTTGTTCTCGTAGCAATGGTTAGCGACGAATTGGTCGAAACGGGCAAGCTCAAGGCCGCAGACTGGGTCAAGGCCATCGCACCGATCGTCGGAGGCGGCGGAGGCGGCAAGCCAAACCTGGCCCAGGCCGGCGGCAAGCAACCCGATAACCTGCCTGAGGCTCTCACGGCCGCCGCCGAATATGCCCGAGGCAAGCTTGTATAGGCCCCTGTGCCTTGGAGGCCGGGGGAAAGCCACTTTTTCTTGACAATAGCTAGCCGGGTCTCTACTCTTTGCCTCCCGTTGGTGTGGGCCCTGGGTATTGTTTGGCCCCGCCAAGTAAGAAGCTCATGAGGAAGGAAATAAACCTATGCAGCCCAAACGGAAATCGGGCCGCGCCAAAACGCGGCTTCGACGGAGCCACCACGCGCTTCGGCCTGTGAACTATGCGGACTGTCCGCGCTGTAACTCTCCGAAGTTGCCGCATGCGGCCTGCGAGAACTGCGGTTACGTTCGGCCGGGCCTGAGCCTGAAAGTCCAGAAAGAGGGCTGATCCTTGCGAATCGGCATCGATGCTATGGGTGGCGACCGCGCTCCGACCGTCGAGGTCAACGGGGCGCTCTCCGCTCGTTCATTGCTGGACCCTGACGAGCGCATCGTGCTGGTCGGCGACGAGAAGAAGATTCGCAAGGCCCTGGAGGGCGTAAATGGGTGGTCGGAGTTCATCGAAATCCATCACGCCAGCCAGAGGGTCGGCATGGACGAAGGACCCGTCGATGCGATCCGGGCCAAACCCGACAGCTCCCTGCTGGTCCTGACAGAGCTTCACGCCGCAGGTCAACTCGATGCGTGCATATCGGCTGGCAATACAGGCGCTTTTGTGGCTGCGGCGACCATGCAACTTCGTCGTCTTCCGGGTGTTCACAGGCCCGGTATCGCAATAGTGGTGCCGACCCTTCACGGTCCGGTGGTCGTATGCGACGTCGGCGCCAATATCACATGTCGACCACAACACCTGTATCAGTACTCCATTATGGCCTCAGTGTATGCCGAGCGCGTCACAGGCGTGTCCAATCCGCGCGTGGGGGTGCTCAGTGTGGGCGAAGAAGACGCCAAGGGCAATATGCTCGTTAAGGAAGCCCGGTCCCTCATAAAGAGCGACAACATGCTGTACTTCGTGGGCAACGTCGAGAGCCGTGATCTGTTCCGCGGTGCTTGCGACGTGCTGATCTGCGACGGATTTGTCGGCAACGTGGTGCTTAAGCTGATTGAAGGAATGGGGGAGGGACTCCTTCGCGAGATTCTTCAAAACGTCCGGGCCGTAGCCGGGCCTGAGGAAATCAGGGCCGCCGAGAAAGCTGTGTTGGACACCAAACGCAAGTACGACTTCAACGATTACGGCGGAGCGCCGCTTCTGGGCGTCGGGGGCACGTGTGTGATATGCCACGGCGCCAGCGACGCACGCGGTATCAAAAACGCCGTCCGCCAGACCAAGTCGTTCGTCAAACGCCACGTCAACGACAGGATTACGGAACTTCTGAATAGGAACCAAAGGATTCAAAATGGCTGATCTTGTCCGAGCGGCCATCACTGGTCTCGGCGGGTACGTCCCCCAGAAAATCCTCTCTAACGAGGACTTCGAGAAGCTGATCGATACCTCCGATGAGTGGATCACCAAACGTACCGGCATAAAAGAACGGCGAATCGCCGGTGAAAACGAGACAACGGCTACGATGGCTGCCGACGCGGCACGCCCGGCGCTCGCCGATGCAGGCATAGGGGCCGATGAGCTAGACCTGATCATCTGTGCGACGATCTCTCCGGAGATGACATTTCCCGCTACAGCGTGCTTCGTGCAGCAGGCCTTGGGCGCCAAGAACATACCTGCGTTCGATTTGGGGGCAGCCTGCAGTGGATTCGTCTACGCCCTGGCGGCCGGCGATCAATTCGTCCGGACCGGCATGTACAAGAATGTGCTCGTAATCGGCGCCGATACGCTCAGCAGGCTCACCGACTATGAGGACCGAAGCAGTTGCATTCTCTTCGGCGACGCCGCTGGCGCTGCAGTGCTTCAGCCAACCACAGATCCCGGCAAAGGCATTGAGTATTCTGTGCTCGGCTGCGATGGTGCCGGATGGGATTACATCTGTGTTCCCGGTGGGGGCAGCCGACATCCGGCTTCGCACAAAACCGTCGACGACAAGATGCACTACATCAAGATGCGAGGCCGTGAGGTCTTCCGCTTCGCTGTGGAAAAGATGGAATGGCTCATGGCCGACTGCATGGAAAAGTGCTGCTTGAATGTCGACGACGTGGACCTGATCGTGCCACATCAGGTCAATATCCGAATAATCAAAGCAGCAGTTGAGAAGTTTAGTTTCCCGATCGAAAAAGTCGCCTTGAACATTGATCGCTATGGAAACTCCTCCGCTGCGTCCGTGCCCTTCGCATTGGCGGAGGCGTACGAAGATGGCAGAATCGGGCCGGGCTCGGTCGTGATTCTCTTGGCCTTCGGGGCTGGGCTTACTTGGGCGGCGTCCGTCGTTCGACTGTGATCGGTATGCTGCCGCCAAACACATTATGAGTACTGCATTCCTATTTCCCGGACAAGGTGCCCAAGCAGTGGGCATGGGCGAGGACGTCTATCGGCAATCGGACGTCGGCAGGGAGTTCTTTGACCGCGCCGAGGCAGCTACAGGCCTGGAGATAGGCAAACTCTGTCTGGAAGGGCCAGCCGAACAACTCGACCGCACCGACATAGCACAGCCGGCAATCTTTACCGTGTCGGCGGCGATACTGGCCACGATGCGCTCTATACTGTCGCCGTCGCAGCTGGCCCACTTTCAGCCGGCTTTCATGGCTGGGCTGAGTCTGGGCGAGTACTCCGCCCTCTACGCCGCAGGCGCGATGACTTTCGAAACGGGTGTCAAATTGGTTGCGCGCCGGGGCCAACTCATGCAACAGGCCGCCGAAGCTGTGCCGTCCGGTATGGTCAGCGTGATGGGGCTTGACGAGGACCGGGCCAGGAAGCTGTGCGAGGCGGCCGCCGAGGGAGAAATCCTGACCTGCGCGAACTTCAATTGCCCCGGGCAAATTGTCCTTTCGGGACAAAGTGACGCCTGCCGGAGGGCCATCGGGCTGGCCGAAAAGTTCGGCGCTACGGGAACCGTGCCCCTGAAGGTGGCCGGGGCCTTTCACAGCGAGATCATGGCCCCGGCGGCTGAGAAATTCGCCCGGGCCCTGGACGACGTCCGGTTCGATCACCCCAACGTGCCGGTCATCTCGAATGTGGACGCACTGCCATATACAAGTGCAGATCAAATCAGGGATAAGCTGCTCACCCAGCTGACTTCCCCCGTCCGCTGGGCACAGTCGATGGAATATTTGCTTGCACAGGGGCTGAGAACGCCGTATGAAGTCGGCCCCGGCAGGGCTCTGGCCGGCCTGATGCGGCGAATCGACCGAGACACTAATGTTGTCCCTGTTAGCAGCCTGGCCGCAGTCGAAGAAATGAAGTTGCAACACCCATAGATTTACCAGACGAGGAGGCGACATGGCAGACGACACGAGAATCGCGATTGTTACCGGGGCCGCACGAGGAATCGGGCTGGAAATCGCCCGTAAACTCCTGCAATGCGGCATGACCGTCGTAGCCGTGGACCTCAAGGAAGACCTCCTGGCCAATCTGCCGAAATCTCTGGGCAACCCCGGCGATAGGCTTGAAACTCGCGTGCTGGATGTCACAGATAGCGAAGGCTTTACCACCGTTGTAGACGAAGTGGTCGACAAGCATGGCCGCGTTGACGTCTTGGTCAACAACGCCGGCATCACCCGCGACGGGCTTCTAATGCGGATGGAAGACACCGATTGGGAGATGGTCCTTAAGGTTAACCTATTCAGCGCCTTCTACGGAACACGCGCTGTCGCCAAACACATGCTCCGACAGAAGAGCGGCTCGATCATCAACATGGCCAGCTACAGCGGAATAGAAGGAAACCGAGGACAGGCAAACTACTCAGCCTCCAAGGCAGGCATGATCGGCCTGACAAAAACCACCGCTAAGGAATTGGCCAGCAAGAACATACGGTGCAATGCGATCGCCCCGGGCTTCATCCGCACTGAAATGACCGACGCCATGCCCCAGCAGGCCAAGGACATCGCCCTCTCGCTGATCCCCCTTAAACGCATGGGCGAGCCCCAGGACATCGCAAACGCCGTTGCGTTCCTGGCCTGTGACGAATCCAGTTATATCACCGGGCAGGTCCTCAGCGTAGATGGCGGCATGCATACGTAAAAAGGATTCTAACTCCGCAAATAAGGTTAAGCTTGCGTGGCTGAGTGGCCCGCGATATAGTACCGAACCGATTTCATGAAGGCTTGTGTTGTCCCAAGTCGTCAGATAACCCAAGATTACATGTTGGGAGGTTGGAAAGTGGCTGACAACATTGAAGAGAAGGTCATTGAGATTGTCGCCGAACAGATGGGCGTGGACAAGTCCGAAGTGACCCGGGAGACGTTCTTTGTCAACGACTTGAACGCCGATTCGCTCGATACCGTCGAGTTGGTAATGGAGTTCGAAGATGAGTTCGAGCTGTCCATTCCTGACGAAGAGGCTGAAAAGATCCAAACCGTCGGTCAGGCAGTCGACTACATCCGCGAACATGCTGGTAAGAGCTAACCCGGCCATTGCCGGAGGGATCGTCGATGTCTGATCGCCGCGTCGTCTTGACGGGCCTGGGGAGCGTGAATCCGCTTGGCCATAGCGTGCCGGAGTTCTGGTCTGCGCTGATGGCCTGCAAGAGCGGAATTCGACGGATCACCAAGTTCGACACCAAGGACTTCGACTCCCAGATCGGCGGAGAGGTCCTCAATTGGGACCAGGCAAGACCTGACAGCGTCGACGTCCGCGACTGGCGCCACATGGACCCCTTCGCTCAGTACGCCTATGTTTCAGCCATGGAAGCCGTCACCGACAGCGGCCTGGACTTCCAGCGCGAGGACCCGTATCGCTGCGGCGTAATTGTCGGTACCGGCATCGGAGGGCTCATCGAGCTAGAACAGCAGCACATCAGGATGCTCGAAAAAGGCCCCAGCCGAATGAGCCCCTTCACCGTGCCAAAGCTCATGGCCAACGCCGCCAGCGGCAACATCGCCCTGCGATGGGGCCTGCGAGGAGTCAACTTCTGCGTCGTGACGGCTTGTGCATCGGCGGCCCACGCGATCGGGGAGTCCTGCCGCATCATCCAGCGAGACGAAGCCGACATAATCATCACAGGGGGCAGCGAGGCTGCCCTTACCCCCATCGGGCTTGGGAGTTTCTGCGCATTGAAAGGCCTCTCAACGCGCAACGACGAGCCCCAGCGCGCTTCACGACCCTGGGACCGATCCCGAGACGGTTTCCTTCTGGCTGAAGGCGCGGGCGTCATCATCCTGGAAGAACTCCAGCACGCCAAGAAACGCAGCGCCAATATCTATGCCGAGCTTGTCGGATATGGAGCAAGTTGTGACGGCTTCCACATAACCGCCCCGGACCCCGACGGCGCCGGCGCCATCCACGCCGTCAAGCTGTGCCTCAAGGATGCCGGCGTCTCCACGGACCAGGTCGATTACATCAATGCTCATGGAACCAGCACCAGCCTAGGCGACCTCGCCGAGACGAGGGGCATAAAGAAGGTCTTCGGCCACCACGCCTATGACGGGCTGCTGGTTTCCTCCACAAAGAGCGCAACCGGGCATCTGCTGGGCGCCTCCGGCGGCGTGGAGCTCATCGCCTCAGCCCTGGCGATCCACGAAGGCATCCTGCCCCCAACGCTGAATCTCGAAGACCCGGACGACGAGTGCGACCTGGACTACATCGCCAATACCCCACGCGAAAAGAAGGTCGATATCGTATTGTCAAACAGCTTCGGATTTGGCGGGCACAACGGGTGTCTCCTGCTGAGACGCTTTAACGGCTAGTATCGTACCCCCATCTAAAGAAAACCCCGTTCAATTCACGGGGGTTTTACTGCGCCCGGGATGTCTAACGCGACATCTCCTCTACCAACGACCTCGCCATGGCCAGGCCGGCCCGGCGGCTACGCAAACTCCCGTTAAGCTGGGCGTCGTACAGCTTGTGGAGGATCCTGCCGACACGCGGGCCCTCTGTCGCCCCCATGGCTATGACGTCCGCGCCGGTGACGAATGGCCTGGGCGACACCTCCGCTGGGTCGATCCGCCCGGCCCGTCGGGCGATCCGCAGGTTGCAGGTAGTCCTGCCGGTAGCCTCCTGCTCCCGCGCTCGCCACAGCGTTCTCGCTCTGTCAAACTGCTCGTGGGCCATCAGCCTCTTGAAGTCGCAAAGCTCCAATCCGTCAGCCGTAGCCCAATCGTCCAGGTGCCTGCTCATCCATAGCACTGCTTCAAGAAGCGCATTCGGCGCGCCCCACCGGCGTATCATCCTGCGAATGTCCTCAGCCGGCAGCTCGGCAAGCAGAGCACCAAACGCCAACGTGGCATCTTTCCGTTTGGCCACCACCCCCAGCCGCCGCACAGCCGAAAGCCAAAGATCCCGATCGAAAAGCTCCGCCAGCACCTGCTGAGCCAGCCCCAACTCAGCCAGCAACTCAAACGACTCTTTCGCCGACGGCAGAGAGAGCATCCGTGACAATTCATCGAATACTCGCTCGCCGCTAACGTTCCCTATCCTCGCCGCGTGCCTGACGATCGCACCGGCTGTGGTTGGATCGATGGCAAAACCGAATTTTCCCGCGAATCGCACCGCCCGCAGCATCCGCAGGTAGTCGTCAGCCAACCGCTTGTCCGGCGGGCCTATCGTGCGGATGATTCGATGCTTCAGGTCCTTTTGTCCGCCCACGTAGTCGATCAGCTCGTCGGCGATCGGGTCATAGAACATGCCGTTAATCGTGAAGTCTCGGCGCTCCGCATCCTCGCGCGGTGAGGAAAACCTCACCGAGTCAGGCCTTCTGCCGTCGCTGTAGGACAAGTCCGTACGGAACGTCGCCACCTCTGCTGTCTGCTTGTTATGAACCACCACCGCCACACCAAACTGCGCTCCCACCAGCAACACTCGCGGAAACAACTTTTGGACCTGTCTGGGAGTAGCGTCGGTGGCGATGTCGTAGTCATGTGTGCGTCTGCCCATAAGCATGTCCCGCACACACCCGCCGGCAAAAAACGCCAGATGCCCCGCGCAGCGCAGGCGACGAACTACATAAAGAGCTGTTGACTTGGTTGCCGGCCGGGCCATGGCAGCATTGTAACCACGCCGCCGCCGCAATGCATCAGCCTGTGGGGCCCGACCCGGCGACCATCGTCGGCAGATCGGCCATGCGCTCGCTTGGGCGCCGCCGCTCTTGGCGGGGTGAGGATCTGCAGATTGGCAAGTCGCGCAGTCTGTTCCGGCTGGAAATACAGGCACGAGTCGGCCATCACTCACTCTCCGCCCGACGAAACAATTCGAGCTTCATGTCACCGTATTCGCGATGTCTGTAAATCCTCAATCGGCCAAGAGTCCGCGGACAATCCACGCGTTTCGGCAAGCGCAGTACCACGAGTCCGTCACCGGCAAGGTGCTCAGCGAGTGGGGCGAAGATCGTCTGCTCTGCACGCCGCCAATCCCATCTTCGCACCAGTGCGTAGGGAGGATCCACGAACGCCACGTCGATAGGTGCATCCAGGCCAGCCAGCCACGATGCAAGCCTAACCTGCACGTCTCCGTGCCACATCTCGCACCGGTCTTCCAGGCCGAGCGTCTGGATGTTTCTCTTCAGGCGATGGACCACCTTCCTGTCCCGTTCGGCGAAGCAGCACTTCGCTGCCCCCTCTGAGAGGGCTTCCAGCCCCAAGGTGCCCGTTCCGCAGAACAGATCCGCCACAACTGCCCCCTCAAGCCGCCCGGCGAGCATTCCCATCAGCGATTTCTTGACAAGCCCGGTGATGGGGCGTGTTTCAGCGGATGACGGTGGGGGCAGCAGTTTGCGACCTTTGAATGTGCCGGCGAGTATTCGCATCGATGCGTGCATTACATAACTAACGGTTTGGCCGGGAGGCCATTTCATGTCAATTGTAGTCTAAGCTCGAACTGTCGGCACAGGTTAAACCCCCATCTGACGTAACTAGGTTATATTAGGCCCTGCCGACAGATGAACCATTGTTCCCACCGGCTGATGGAGTACAATCTATGATCAGGCCATGGCTCGCGACGAAATTTTCAAGCGGCGCCAGGGATCCTGGAGGTCCGATTGTGCGAATGCCCTGTGTAACTGTCGCCTTAGCGGTGTGTCTGTCGCTAGCGGGATGCCCGAGCTACACGACCCCCATTGCACCGCCGAGCATGTTGACTGACGAGCAGCAGAACTTCGAGGACGTCTTCCTGGCCAGCCAGGATGTGCTGATCGACTATGGCTTCGACATCGACCGTCGCGATCGCCGACGTGGCGAAGTGACGGCCGATCCTATGCTTGCGATGCATCTTTTTGAGCTGTGGCGGAGGGATGCAAAGACCGGCTTTGACTATGCTGAGGGGGCCCTGCAGAAGATATTCATAGTCCCACGCGTCAGGATCGAGCGCATGTCGCCCGGCTCCAAGGAGTTCATCGGAACAGTCACGGTTGAGCGTCTGCGGTCCAGCACGCCGGAGAAGGTGCCCCACAGTTCCTGGTTCATCGAGAGAGGCGCTCCATCGGTCGGAGGGACAGGCCCGAGAGTAACCGGCGGCGTGCCCAACTTTGTGAGTCTTGGGCAGGACGAAGCCTTGGCGACCCGGATTGCCGCTGACATAGCGGCCGCAGCGACGGCGCGGCGAGCCAGGACGGCTTACCGGCGATAGCCCAGCCATGGCCCTCAAAACCACAGCATCGCCACGCCTAACGCCACCAGCATTATGCCTCCAGCCAGTTCGGCATATCGTCCCAACGCCACGCCTACCCGTCGCCCGACAGTCACTCCCAGCAGGGCCATAAGCGAAGCCGTCACGCCGATCAGTATGCTTGCCTGCCAGATACCCGCCCCCTTTATGCCCAGCGAGAAGCCTACCAGCAGCGCGTCGATGCTGGTAGCCACCGACAGAACAATAAGCGACCAGCCCCGTGTGGGGTCTGCGGTCTTCACATGCAGGCTTTTCTCAATGGCGTGGTCAAGCTCCTTGGTCGTTGCGCCGGGTCGGCCTCGAACAGCTTCGATCAGCATCTTAACGCCGACGCCCACCAGCAGGCCAGCCGCGACGTATCCGGCCCAGGGCAACAACAGGTGCGCCAATTGACTGCCCAGGCCATAACCAACAAGAGGCATGAGAAACTGAAACAGACCTGTATGCCATGCCAGACGAAGCCGCTGCCTTGGCCCATGCCAATGCACGCCGACAGCCATGCTCACGCTGAACACGTCCATCCCCAGACCGATCGCTATGCCGATTAGATTCAATAACCACATTTGTCTGTCATGGCTCCCAGGGAAAGGCGCGCCTAGACATGGACAATACTACACGCCAGCCCCTCTGCCGGGAAAGGAACCGCCTGGATCGCGGTCAACGGCCGCAGAAGAGTTCTTCCGCCCGGTAGCTGCTGCGAACGAACGGGCCTGCCGCCACGGCCATAAAGCCCATCTCTCGCGCCAGACGTTCCAGCCGAGTGAAGTCCTCGGGGGCTACGAACCGCACGACGGGCAGATGTTGGCGGCTTGGCTGTAAATATTGGCCTATCGTCAGGAAATGACAACCTATCGCTCGCAAGTCGCGCATGGTCTGTAGAATTTCATGCTTCCTTTCGCCTAAGCCGACCATCAGGCCGCTCTTGACGTAAGGGCCCGAGCCGTAATTCCTGCGTCGCCCGGCCGCATGTGCAAGAACGCTCAGACTTCGGCGGTAATCGGCCTGGGGTTGAACGACTCGGTAGAGGCGCTCGACCGTTTCAATGTTGTGATTGAAGATGTTGCAGCCAGCATCCAACACGATATCAACACTTTCCGCGCTGCCGGAAAAATCCGGCGTGAGCACCTCAATAACAGCCTGCGGCAGTCGGCTACGGACGGCGACGATGGTCCGTGCGAATTGCCCGGCGCCGCCGTCGGGCAGGTCGTCGCGCGTCACTGAGGTAATAACAACGTGGTGCAGATCGAGCTTCGCGCACGCTTCGGCGACGGCATCCGGCTCATCCTGACGGACCCTCTCTGGTCGGCGTCGCTCGACAGCGCAAAAACCGCACGCTCGCGTGCACAGAGTCCCCAGGATCATGAACGCAGCCCGTCCGCAGGCGAAGCACTCGCTGCGGTTGGGGCACTTGGCCCCGGTGCACACTGTGGCGAGCTGCAGCTCGGCCAAGACGCCGCGGACGACAGCGGACCTTGCCAATGGCGGGATCCTGCGGCGGAGCCACGCGGGCAATCGGCCCGATGGCCGAGCTGTATCGCAGGGATGGGGCTTACTAGGCATGGCGCTCCAGCGGTGAGGATGCGTCGGGCATAGTTCCGGCGGCGACACACTTGTCAAAGCCGCAGGTATCGCATATGGCGGCGACGAGTTGTCGGATGACGTCCGTCATTGTCATGCCATGGCCAAGCAACTCAGCCATGCTGGTTGCCGCGGCGCCTGGCTCGCCGCACGGCACGATCATGTCGAAGTGCGACAGATCAGGTTGCACGTTCAGCGCCAGCCCGTGGTAGCACACCCACCGCGTCACCGCCACACCTACGGCGGCTATCTTGCTGCCGCCAACATACACGCCGATTGCGCCGCAGCGACGCGCAGCCTCGATGCCGAATTCGTCGAGCAGGCGGATAATCGCTTCTTCCAGCAGATGCACGTGCCCGTGCACGCTTCGCCCGCCGCGCCCCAGTTGCCATATCGGATAGGCCACAAGCTGGCCTGGCCCGTGGCAGGTGACCTGTCCGCCTCGCGAACACTTGTGTACGCGTATTCCCTCATCCGCCAGTCGTCGCTGAGAAGCCAGGATGTCGCCGCGCCGACCGCGCCTGCCGAGAGTTATTACCGCCGGCCTGTGCTCGACCGTTACGACGTACGCCCGTGCGGGGTCCTGCCTGACCTCGTCAACGAGATGCTCCTGCAGGCGAAGGGCAATGGCGTAGTCGGCCGGGCCCAGCGGAATGTGTGTAAGTATGCGCATTGCTACTTGAGCGTGTGAACAGGCAGGCCCAGCCAGGCAGCCGCTGCCTCCCCGACTGCCTCGGCGAAAGTTGGATGGGCGTGGATGACCTCAGCCAGCTCGGCGACGCTCATCCCGCTTCGCATAGCGGTGGCAATCACGGCGATAACATCTGGGGCGTGCGGGCCCACGACCAAACCACCAACCAGTTCACCAGTTTCGGCGCGCGCGACAAGTGTGACCAGACCATCCGGTCGGCCGAATGCCTGAGCCATGCCGCTCGCACTAAGCGGGAAGGTGTGCGATCTGACTTCACCGGGCAGCTTGGCCGCCTCAGCTTCCCCCAGGCCGACAGATGCGACTTCCGGGTGCGTGTAAAGGCACTCCGGGACGATCGTGCGGTCGTCGCTGGCGCTGTGGCCGGTGGCGTTGTCAGCCGCCACGATGCCCATCCGTGCCGCCAGGTGCGCGTACTGCCGCCGCTCAGCCACATCCCCCACGGCGTACAAGCCGGGGACATTCGTCCTGCAGCGATCGTCCACCTCGACAACCCCGTTCCGCATGGCGACGCCGATCGCCTCCAGGCCGATGTCCTCGATGTTGGGCTGTCGTCCGACAACCACCAGCGCCGCTGCAGCTGAGATGCTTCGTCCGCCGGCGAGAACCGCTGTCACTGCGTCATCGTTGTCTACCATCGCGGTAATCTCCGCCGAGGTGTAGATCTGCACGCCGCGCTGCTTCAGGCTCCGAGTGACGATTCTCTCCGCATCCTCAGCCACACCCGGAAGGAGAGTCGGCATTATCTCGATGAGGTGCGTTTCAATGCCGCATTCGCCATAGATCGTTGCGAACTCGCAGCCGATGACGCCGCCGCCGACGATGATGACGCTCTCGGGGAGGCGCTCGGCAGTAGCGGCCTGGTCGGTAGTCATGACTCGCGGGCTGTCCCACGGCGCAAAGTCAGCTCGGGCTGGGCGCGAGCCCGTGGCGAGGATGACGCTCTTTGCGCGGACGGCCTGTTTGGCGTCCTCGCCGTCGACCTCGAGCACATCAGGGCCAGTCAATCGGCCCCGGCCGGAAATAACTTCTATCTTGCGGGCGTTGACGAGACTGGACAGGCCTCTGCGGAGTTGGGCGACCACGTTTACCGGGCGGGCCATGAAGGCCTCCCCGTCCACCGATACTCGCTCGGCGTTTATTCCGAACTGCCCAGCTCTTGCGGCCTGGAATGCCAACTCGCTGGCGTGCAGCATGGCCTTGGTCGGGATGCACCCGACATTCAGGCACGTGCCGCCCAGCAGCCCCGATTCGACGAGGCAGACGCTTGCGCCCCGCAGTGCCGCCCGCAAGGCGGCTGTGCAGCCGCCAGGCCCGCCGCCGAGCACCGCAACATCGTATGTGCCGGTCATCTGGTGTCTCCGTCGCTCAGGATGTCGGGGAGGTTGGCGCCAACGAGGCGAGGTCCGGCTTGCGAGCGGCCCGCACCTCGTCCAGGCGGGTCACCGGCGTTGTAGTGGGCATAGCGGCGAATGCTTTCGGGTTGCTCTCAGCCAGCTCAGCCAGGGCGATCATCGCGTCGATAAATTCATCCAGTGCCTGTTTGGACTCGGTTTCCGTCGGTTCGATCATCATGGCCTCCTTCACCGTCAGCGGGAAGTAGACGGTCGGCGGGTGCATGCCGCGATCAATGATGCCCTTTGCTATGTCCATTGCGCTGACACCGCGGACCAATTGGCGCGATGCAGAAAACACGCATTCGTGCATGCAGCGTTGCTTGTGAGGAAGGTCGTAATGGTCCTTTAGGCGGGCACGAATATAGTTGGCGTTGAGCACGGCGTGGTCGGCCACGCGCCGCAGGCCATCGCGGCCGAGCATGAGCATGTAGACATATGCGCGAACGATGACACCGAAGTTGCCGTAAAACGGCGCGACGTAACCGATTGACTTGGGGCGGTCGTAGTCCAAAGCGTAGCTGCCGTCCTGCCGCATCCGCACGACCGAGATCGGCAGGAAGTCCACCAGCCGCCGCACCACGCCGACGGGCCCCGCGCCCGGCCCGCCGCCGCCATGGGGGGTGGCGAAGGTTTTGTGAAGGTTCACGTGGACGATGTCGAAACCGAGATCGCCCGGGCGGCACCTGCCAAGCAGCGCGTTCAGGTTAGCTCCGTCGTAGTAAACCAGCCCGTCCACGTCGTGGATCATCCGGCAGATGTCCTTAACGCGGGGGTTGAACAACCCCAGAGTGTTGGGGCAGGTGAGCATAAGTCCGGCGACGTCTGCGTCGATGGCTTCGGCGAGGGCGTCGACGTCCATCAGGCCGTCTGCATCGGAGGGGATGGATTTGACGGTGAAGCCGGCAATGGCGGCGCTGGCAGGATTCGTGCCGTGGGCGCTGTCGGGTATGAGGATAGTGGTCTTGGCGTTGCCGCGGTCGGCATGGTAGGCGGCCATTATCATCGCGCCGGTAAGCTCGCCGTGCGCACCGGCCAGAGGCTGGAGCGTGAACTCCGCCATGCCGCAAATCTCCCGCAGCAGCAGGTCCACCTCGTGCAGCACCGCCAGCGCGCCGCGGACAAGGTTCGGCCCGCCGGGCAATTGCGGCAGCAGCGGATGCAGCCGCGCAAACCCCGGCAAGGCGGCTGCCCGCTCGCATGCCTTCGGGTTGTACTTCATCGTGCACGAGCCGAGTGGGTAGAACCCGGTGTCCACGCCAAAATTCAGCTTCGAAAGGGCGGTGAAGTGACGCACCACGTCCAGCTCGCTCAGCTCGGCCAGCTCGGCGGGCCTACGGCGCAGAAGTGAAGGATTGATGACGACGGGCTTGTCGATGTCGCTCGCCTGCGGGCGGATTGCCCGTCGGCCGGGCGAGGACTTATCGAACGATAGTCTCATAGCGACGCCTCCAGGGCGGCCGCGAGCCGGTCTATGTCTTCTTTGGTGCGTTGTTCCGTGACTGCCAGCAGCAGGCATTTGTCCATGCCGGAGTAATAGCGCGCCAGCGGAAACCCGGCTGCTATATGACGATCCAGCAGACGATTGATCACGGTTCGGGCCGGAGCCGGCAGCTCAAGGACAAACTCGTTGAAGAACCACCGACTGGGAAAACGCATCGAAACGCCGGGTATAGCCGTAAGCCTCTGATAGGCGTAGTGGGCCTTGTCCGCACATAGCTGGGCGAGGTCCACCAGGCCTTGTTTGCCCAGGAGGCTCAGGTATACAAGGCTCGTCAGTGCACAAAGGCTTTGGTTCGTGCAAATATTGCTGGTGGCCTTCTCGCGGCGGATATGCTGCTCTCGGGCCTGGAGTGTCAGAACGAAGCCCTCCCTGCCATTTGCGTCGATGGTCCGGCCACAGATTCTCCCCGGCATCTTGCGGACGTACTTAGCGCGAGTTGTCATGAATCCCAGGTAGGGCCCGCCGAAAGACAACGGCAGGCCTAGTGATTGGCCTTCGCCGGTGACTATGTCGGCGCCCATCGCCCCGGGTGTCTTGATCAGCCCCAGTGCGATGGGATACGTCGAGACGATCAGCAGCGCGCCGCGGGCGTGTGCGGCGTCGGCCAGGCCGGTTAGGTCGTCCAGGCAGCCGAAGAAGTTCGGATTGGCGACAACAACCGCGGCTGTGTCATCGTTAAGCTCCGCGACGATCTTCCCGCGGTCAGCCAGGCCGGCTTCGGTAGGAGTCTCGGCCAGATCGATGCCGAGGTTTGTCGTGTAGCTGCGGAGCATCTTGCGATAGATCGGGCTGACGCCCTCATCGACAATGACTCGATTTCGCCCAGTGATGCGAAGCGACATCATGACCGCTTCGTACATGGCTGTGCCGCCGTCGTACATCGAGGCGTTGGCGACTTCCATGTCGGTCAGGCGGCACATCGCGGACTGATACTCGTAGATCGCCTGCAGCGTGCCCTGGCTGATTTCAGGCTGGTAGGGCGTATAGGCGGTATAGAACTCGCTGCGGGAGATTATCGCCTCGACGGCCGCCGGCACGTAGTGGTCGTAAAAGCCTCCCCCCAGGAACAACGTGAGGTCGGTGGCGTTCTGGCCCGCCAGGGTCGTCATGTGCGCCAGGGCCTGTTGCTCGCTGAGCCCCACCGGCAGGCTCAACCCTTCGCATCGAAGCTCTGGCGGGATCTCGGCAAACAGCTCATCAAGGCTCGTCACACCGATCGCGGCCAGCATTTCGATGCGTTCCTCGTTAGTATGTGGGATAAACGGCATATTGCTTTTCCTGTAACTCTCGCCTGTGGGCGTTGAATGGCTACTCTTCCAGCCCGGCGAGGTACTGCTCATACGCGTCAGCGTCCATCAGACTTTCGAGTTCAGCGGGGTTGTCGACTGTGCTTCTGTATATCCACCCCTCGCCGTAGCAGTCATTGTTTACAAGGGCGGGGTCGTCAACGAGGGCGACATTGACCTCCGTGACTCTACCGGTGACCGGTGCATAAATACTTGAAGCAGCCTTGGTGGACTCAATCGCCCCAGCCTCAGCGCCTTTTACCAGCGCGCCGCCCTTAGGCGGCATCTCCACGAATACTATGTCGCCCAAGGCCTCCTGCGCGTAGTCGGATATGCCGACCGTGGCCTTGCCGTCCGCGACCTTCACCCATTCGTGTTCCGCGGTGTACTTAAGGTCCTTCTGCCCTTTCATGTTTCACTCCTGTCGGGATCGCTCATTTCATCTGTGCCGCCGGTCTAACCGGGCTGAGTTTCATCGCTCGCGCTCCGCTGCCTCGCAATCCAGCTGATGCCGATGAGCCCAACAATCGCTCCAACGACATACTGCGTTGCTTGGGCTAACCCTCTTGCCACTTCAAGGTCCTTTGCAAATAGAGGCAGCAGAAAAGGCGACAATCCGGCGATCAAGCCGCTGACTGCGCCCAGCAGGGCCGAGCGGCGCATCAGGCCATAACGGTCGCAAAGAACAAAACGGTTCAGCATCACGAAACACACGAGAACGCCAAGCCAGCACGTTATCAGAGACTGAAAACCTATTTCTCGGACTTTCTCTAACAGACCGGCGAAGTCGCCATTCGACGCGGCGCCGAAAGCAAGCACCGCTATCAGCGCCACAAGCATCGTGACAGTCAGGCAGGGCAGGCTGTAAGCAACGATGGACGTCAATACCCGAATCGGCATCCATTCCCAAATGTCTGGGCGGGCGTTGGAGGGCTCATCGGCGGCCGGTCCTTTCGCAGGGCCCGCGGGTTGGATGTCGTGCTCGTCGTTCATGTCATCTCTCGCAACTCGGCTAAAAGCTCGGCGAACTTCCCGCCGCTGAAGCAATACTGCAGCGTATCAAAGCGCGACCGCAGAAGCTTCACCTTTTCGCGCACGTCAGCGTTGCGAATTATCACGTCAGCGACGAGTTGGGCGAGTTCGGCAAAGTCTTCTGCATCCATGCCGAAACGTGTCATCTCCGCCGCGCCCATACGCAGCGATCCAGCCGCGGTGAAACTCTCCTCGTCCGGCGCCGCCTGGTAGTTGCAGATAATATTCCTTTCTTCCAGGCGACGGGCGATCTCCGGGCCTCGCCCGTAGCCGACATTGACGACGACCTGGTGCGTCTCCGTGTAGTCCACGACCGGATCGCCGGCGACGCTCAGGCCGGCCCGGGCCAGCGCCCGCGCGAACGCCTTGGCATTAGTCAATACCGCGGGCTGATAGTCTTCGGCGAAGTGGTTCATCTCGTAGGTGGCCATCAAAAGCCCTACCAGCGTGCCGAGGTGGTGGTTTGATACCGCCCCGGGGAACGCGCGCCGGCGAATGGCCTGCCAGAGGTCATACTTCAGGTCGCCTTCGACGAATCGACCTGCCACTACACCACGCTGGGTGCCGAAGAAAGTCTTGTGCGTCGAGCCGGTCACCAGGTCCGCGCCCTCGACGAACGGCTGCTGGAAATGCCGGCCGATCAGCCCGAGAACGTGTGCCATATCGTACATCAGCACGGTGTCGATACCGGCCTCGTCGATGAACCGACGAATCTCGGCAATAGGTTCGGGGTGCAGAACCATGCTCTTGCCGAATATCACAAGCTCGGGCCGGTGCAGGTCGATCAGCTCGCATGCTGCCGAGACGTCCATCTTGTATGGATTGTCAGCGAGCACAGGAAAATTCACCACGGCCGGCCTCTCCGTGCGCGGATCGTGCGCGACGAAGTCCTTCAGCGCACCCATCGGCTGGACAGACAGGTGACCGCCGCGCGCTATGTGATTGTTCATCACGCAGGACATACGGCGTGGCTCGTCTTTACGGCGGCTGCGATTGAGAAAGTCCACCATTGCGCTGAACACAGTCGCGTTGGCCATCTGCCCGCTGATGATGCGCGCTTCGACTTCCTGGGCCCCGAGAAACTTGACCATCTCCGCTTCAAGCAGCCGCTCGACCTCGTTAACGAAATCGGTGCCCTGATAGTAGAAGATGTCTAGGTCGTTAAACGCCTTGTTCTCGCGGTGCTCGGCGTAGCGGAAGGCAGGATCGGATATCGACAGCAGCCTCACCGGCGGCGAGATGGTCATCTCCGACGGGATAAGGTTGACACACTCCCTCTGCCGCCACCGCGTGTTGTCAACGGCCTTTCGCATCAGGGCGAGCGCCGCTTGGGGCGGGGCTTTCGTTGGCCGCGCCGGGGCGGGCTCGACATGTCCTATCACGATGGGCCTGGCGTACGGCGGAGCCTGTGACTGCATGTGGTAGGAGACTACCTGAGCGTCGACGTTCTTGCCTCGCACTTCAACGGCCATGCGGTCGTCATCGAGGATGTCGCTGTCTATGTAAGCCAGCCCGATCGACCGAAGTTGATGCTCCCCGCCGAACCGGCTGGTGAGCCCCTCACCCAGCACCGACCAGAACGGGACCATCGTGCCGGAGGTGACGTAGCCGACGTGCTTTTTGCCCTTGAACACCTTCGCGCCTTGGCGCGCGACGCCCCGTCCCAGCAGGGCAACGGGCCTGATTGTGCGCGGCAGGTCGATAATGGCCGAATAATCGCGATTCTGCGTTCTTGCAAGGGCTTCGTATTGGCGAAGAAGCGCAACCCGCCCTATGAAATCGCCTTTCAGGGGAGAAAAACTCACAGCGAACTTCGCCAGCGGACACGCGAAGATGGGAATATCTCGTCCTTCAGCGTCGGCGCCGAGCTCGTGACCATAAAGCGGCAAAGCGGCCTCGAGGCGAAGCGTGTCCCGTGCGCCCAGGCCGACCGGCGCCACGCCGCGGTCGACAAGACAGTCCCAAATATGGGCAGCCCTCTGTGCCGGCGGGAACAGTTCGAAGCACAGTGGCTCACCCGTGTATCCGGTCCGTCCGAGCTGCACGTTCACCTGGCGTATCGTTACTTTGCTCAGCGCGTTGCGCGCCGGCTCGGGTAATTGCCCGATGTCAATCAGTCCTTGGAGGATCTCCCGCGACCTGGGCCCTTGCAGCGACAGCATCGCGATCTCGTCAGTGCGGTCCAGCAGCTCGACTGGGCCGAACTTCTTGGAGGAATCGGTGAGAATTGACTGGAAATGCCGCCAGTCTTCTTCGCGGTTGGCGGCATTCACGACCAGCATGTACTCATCGACTTTGAATCGATAGAGGTACGCATCGTCTATCGCTCCGCCGCCGGCGTTCGGTATGATGGTGTACTGGGCCGTCAGTTCGTCCAGGGCTGCCACGTTGTTGGTTAAGACGTGTTGCAGGAAGGCAGTCGCCCCCTCACCGTGAAAAATGAATCGCCCCATATGTGACACGTCGAACAGGCCTGCTCCCTTGCGCGTTGCCAAGTGTTCGGCCACGATGCCCGTGGAATACTGAATGGGCATTTCCCAGCCGCTGAAGTCGACGATCTTTGCGCCGAGCGATACGTGTCGGTTGTAAAGGGCTGTCCGATGAAGTTCGCTCATCGCACGCTGTCCTTGGCGGCTGCCGGAGTGGTCTAGCTTTCCAGGAAGGTTTTCAACTTCGCCAGGCCTTCGGCGATGTCCGGCGAGTCAATGCCGCTGTAGGCGAAGCGAATATATCGGTCTGTCTCGCCCGGCAGCGCCCGCCCGAAGTGCAACCGGGTGCAGAAGGACACCCCCGTCGCGTGCAGACAATCCTTTCGAAACTGATCGTAGTTGTCCCAGCCTTTGCGGTTCATCACTTCCGTTACGTTAGGGAACAGGTAGAACGTGGCGTGCGGCCGGAAGCAGCGAACGCCGTTGATGGTGTTCAGGGCGTCGACTGCTGTATCGCGCCGGTCCCGGAGGATCTCAAGGATGCGCTTTGCACCGGACTGATCACCGGTGAGGGCTTCGATGGCTCCGTACTGAATGAAGTGGTTGGAGCACGACTCGTCGTTGACGTTGAGTTTTGCGATGACGTCCACTACTTCCTTGGGGCCGATCGATGCCCCCAGCCGCCAGCCTGTCATCGCAAACTTCTTGGCGAACGTATAGAGAATCACGCATCGCTCTGCCATGTCCGGCAGAGCGGCGAAGGATCGGCTGGCGCCTTCGTAGCGGATGTCGAAATACGCTTCATCGCACAAGACCGTCAAGCCGTGGGCTAGGACCAGTTCGCGCAGCCTGGCGAACTCCCCTTCGGTGCACTCGGCGCCGGTGGGGTTCTGCAAGTCGTTGATGACGATGAATCGCGTCCTTGGCGTGATCTGCCGCTCGATGGCATCCGTGTCGATGCGGAAGTTCTCGGGCCCCTCGGTGTAGCCGTAGGGCAGGGCGACTCCGCCGTGGAACTCTATCATCGACTCGTAGATCGGATAGCCCGGGTTAGGGTAAAGCACCTCGTCGCCTGGGTTCATCAGCGCAAGGAAGAACTTGCCTATGGTCGGCTTGCCGCCCGGCTGAATTACAACGTTCTCCATTGTGTAAGACATGCCGTGCGAGGAGTTGATGTCCTCAGCCAGGGCTTCCCGCAGCGGGGCGATACCGTAGTTGGGGCAGTACCCGGTCTTGCCGCCCAGCATGGCCTTATGAGCGGCCTCAATAATATTGCCGGGCGTGGGGATATTCATGTCGCCGAGGTGGAAGGGGTACACCTTGTTTCCCTGGGCTGCGAATTCGGCCGCCGAGGCGGACACTGCAAAGGCCGTCTCCGTTCCCAAGCGAGCGACTCGGTCAGCGATTTTCATGCATATGTCCTTGGCAGATAATAAAGGAAGAATGTCTCTGGCACGGCTTATCGCGACGCGCTCAGGCTGTTAGCAGCCCGACAGCTCAACAGGTGAGGAAGATAGCAGCCGGCCGATTGATGGTCAATATCGGTCAGCCCCCGGAAATGGGATAGGTGGCGACGGGCAGTGGGAAAAAAAGAAGTCACGCTTTGAACGTGACTTCAATGGCAATGAACATACCTTGCCTGGCCTTGTTTGAGCCAAGCCTCGCAATATCAGCGTAGGATTCACCTGAGGCCTTGCCAAGCTGTACCGCAAGAAATTTCACAGACAATTCGCCAGCTTTGCCAGACAAGAGCTGATGCCTGGCCGGGCAGAAACTAGATCCAGCGCCGCACCCAGCCGCGCAGCCCTCCCGGGTCGCTGACCATGATCAACGGCTTGTCGCACCGTTGGGCGACGATGTCCGGCAACGTCGCACGCGTGGCGCGCCGCAGAATCGGATCCCGGCTGCAGCCAAGCACAACCAGATCGTGTCGCTCCGCTTCAGCGAGAATCGCTCCGGCGATATCCGATGCCTCAAGGACCACACAGTGCACGCGCTCAGGTGGAATGTGCAGGCGATTGCTGTGCTGAATTCGGAAGGCATCCAGATCGATCGCCTCACGTCCTCCGTCGGCTATGGTCAGCAGCGAGACTTCGCCAGTATCTTCCTCGGCCAGAATGCTGGCGATCTCTACTGTCAAAGCGCTATTTGGCCCGCCAGCGACGGGAACAAGCACACGATCGAACCGGCGGTTGCCGCCGCAGTCTTTCAGTACGATGACTTTGCTGGAACATCGCTCGATTACGGGATCAATCGTGCTGCCCAGCTTGAACAGGCTGTACCCCGCCCGTCCATGCCAGCCGAGTATCAGCATGTCTGCCCGCTTGTCCCGAACGGCACTGACAATGCCTCGGGAAACATTACGACAGTACCTCATTGTTGTAGAGATAGGGAACATCGGACCAAGGTACAGCATTGTTTCGACCATGCCCTCCCTGCCCTCGAGCATATACCGGCTGGCGTCGGTCAGCGGCACCTGATGTGGCACGGGCACCATGTGTAACAGTTCGACATGTGCGTCCTTGGCGCCGCTCAGCCGGTAGGTAGTGCGGACCATTTCCAGGGCGTTGGCGGGATTGGCCACAGCCACCATTATGTTGTACTGGCCCTTTGCAGGGGCGACGGCCTCTTCCAGCACCTGGATTTCATGCTCAGCCGTCGGCGCCCGCGTGCGAGCGTAGAATACATAAATCGCCGCCCCTGCCGGAACCCACGCAGCGGCAAGCACGAAGGCCGCAAGGCTCTCGCCGAAGATGCCACCCGCCAGGGCGATCTGACAGCACATTGCCACAAGAGGAAACAGCGGGAATAGCGGCATCAGAAAACCGTATTCCAACTCGTCGCCCATGCTCCGACGTATACGAATCGCGCACAGATTCACCACGAAGAACAAGCACAAGAACATCATGCTGGCCGCCGCTGCGCCGCTCTTGGGATCGAGGAAGGCTGCGGCGGTCAGAATTATCGCACCCGTAAAAGCCAGCGCCACGAAGGGCGTCTTGCGGCGGGGATGTATCTTCGCCATCACCGGCGGCAACATACCGTCCCGCCCCAGGGCGTAAGATGCTCGAGTGGCGGAGAATATCGTGGCGTTCAGGGCCGAGGTCGACGAGAAGATCACCGCCAAAGTAACAAGGTACACTCCCACGCCGGGCATCAACTCAGCGACAGCTTGGCGAAAGCCTTCGATTTCGGTCTTTTCCTGAAACCACGCAAGTAGCCCGCCGTCGGGCGATCTTACGGCTACGACCGAAGCGAACGCCACCGCCAGATAGGTGGTCGTCACAATCAGCACGGAATAGAGCATGGCCTTGGGGAGATTGCGCTTGGGGTCTATCGTCTCATCGCCCGCCTGCGCGATCACTTCAAAGCCCTCGAAGGCGACATAGATAACGCCCATCGTCCCCAGCAGCGTCCACCACCCTTTTTCGTGAAGGAACGGCTGGAAGTTCGCCAGGCGACTCGGCTGAACACAGGCGACGATGATGCCCACCACACCTATCGAGGCAACGAAGACCATTTGCCCGATAGTGAACATCGCGCCGATCTTGCCGGTTTCGCTTGATCCCCGAAAGTTTATGTAGATGAACGCACCGGCCGCCAGAAGGGTGAGAGCCCTGGTTGCCAGCTTCAACGAAGCGCCCTCCAGGCCCAGGGACAACAGCTGGTTCAGGAAGTCCATGGTGAACTCGGCGAAGACAATCGCATAGAACGCCCCAGCAAGAGAGCCGGCGAGCCACTCCATCCAGCCGGCCAGGAAGCTTGCGCCCCTCCCAAAGCCAATCCGCGCGAAATTGTACGCCCCGCCCGCCAGGGGAATCGCTGAGCTCAGCTCGGCAAAACTCATTGCCGTGAACAGCGCGATCAGCCCATTCAGTGCGAACGTCAACATCAGTCCGCCCGGTCCGGACTCCTTGACCGACAGCCCGATGCCGACGAACACACCCGCCCCGATCATCATGCCTAACCCCATCATGACGATGTGGTAGAGTGTCAGATCGCGCGACAATTCCCCCGCCACATGGGGGACGGTCGAGAAGGGCGCACTGCTGTCGGGGGGTTCAGCCACCGTTGAACTGCCTTTCGATATCACGAGCTGATCGTCCAGGGGCAGAGGCTATTCGCTCAATGCGAGCCCGAGACCAAAGCGTCAGCCCGACCAGCAGGGACAGAGAAAGGACGACGATCGCTATTCCAATGATGGTATTTGTGCTCATGGCTCAAGAGGCATACCAAACCCCGCACCGGAGGGCAACCCGCAAGCAACGTCTTGCTCGATGGCGGCGAAAAAACGGCTGACAGGTCGGCGTCATCGGCCCATGCTTAGCACGACGTTCCGCATCAGTTTGAAGGACGACTCAGGCGTGTAGCCCTCAAACGCGCCGCTGTTGAAACCAACCAGACCGGTTGTGACATCCTCGGGGCTTATAATGATCACGGGTCTTGTGTCTATGAGCATTGTCTTGAAAGTGGGTTCATTTGTGCCGACCCGCACGGCCGTTCTAACGCGGTATTCGACCGACTTTATCTCATGGCTTGACAGATTAAACAACGGCGCCGTCGAGGGCATGTCCCTGAGCTTACCGTGAATCCGCCCGTACATGTCTTCTTCCCTGAGGAGATCTGACAGGCTGTCGGTGAATTCTTGTGAGCCGCCGGCGGCATCCATGAATATGGTCCCCCCCGAATCTATGAACTGTTTGATTGCGGCCTTTTCCTCAGGAGAGACCTCCAGGGCGTTGGTACCGGTCAGCACCGCCAGTCTTGCGTTATGGGCCGCTGCCTGGTCGGGCAGGTCCTTGATGTTAATAGGGCCGACAACGGCCACTCCTGTCTTGGTGCGTTGTTCCATCAGCGCGGCGAATCGCAACCAGGCCAGAGGCTCGGGGTTGCAGTTAGCGGCGTTGTTGGCATTTTGCACCCGGATTACCGTTATGTCGATTCGCGAACCACCTGGCGGCGGCGTTACCAGCGCGGGAGCTGTTGCTTCCGTCTCGGAAGGCTGGGTTTTCTGCGCGACGAATGGGGCCCCATTGGGGGCGGGCAGAGTCTGCCCAAGGTACTCATCGGGCACGCTTATGTACTGGTCCGTCGGAGCGCAGTAGACAATTGTCCGTCCTGGCGCATCGGGCCGGGGAATCGTTATGATGCCTTCAGCGGTCTGCACCTGTTGACCGGCGTTGGCGGCCTCAGTTGGAGCGAGTTGCCCGCCGATGACAAGGTAAATAAGGTCGGCGTAGGCGCCACCGCCTGTGCTGCCGGCGAAAGCTGCCTGCTGGCCGGCCGGCCAAAGGTTAACTCCGCGGGCAGGCAGGTCGATCAGGTTCTCCACTGAATAAAGCACTATGTTAGCTGCCGCCTGAAACGCCCAGCGGTCCCTCACGAAGTCACGCTTCTGCCATGCCAGCGACAAGTCGTTATCCGGGTTCTCTACATGAATGGCCAACGGCCTGACGCCATTGGACAGCTCAAAAAACTGCAGATCCGTCGGATCAAGGGCGTTCGGGTATTTGTATAGCCGGTGGTCCGGGCCGCAGGCCTCCAGCGAGTATTCCGGGAACGCCTGCTTGTAGAACTCGCGAATTGTGCTGTTGAACTCCGGGCCGTTGCGCTCTGCCACCGACAAGATCGTGCCGCCCTGCAGGACATACTCCCTCAGCTTGGCTACGTCCTGCGAGGTGAAGTTAAACGGGCCCTTGGCTGAGATGTACATAATGGGGGCATCGCGCCAGTCATCCAGCGGGGAGCCCAAGCTCACAATCTGCCAGTTGACGCTGTTTTCGTAGGTCCTGCTCAACCATCTTGTCGCCGCGGCCATGTCGCGGGAGCGGTTGTCCCAGTCGCCGTTGAACTCAAGCTTGTTAAACAGCAAGGGCTGTCGGCCGCGGATCAAAAACAGCAGCGCGAAGGAGGTATTGGCCTGGACGATGCCGGGCCTGATGGCGCCCGTTGTCTCGTCGAAGGCCTCGCCCATCCATGACCCGTTGCCCTCCTGTTTGGACAGAAAGGCGTCAACGCCGACGCGGTACCAGTCCTGGCCGCCCAAGTACTTGTAGCCGCTGGCGATGGCCGCCCGCTCAACACCGTACATGAAATAATAGTACCACTCTTGGACGTAATCTTTCGGCCGCTGAAGAACCAAGAAAAAGTTCTGGTCCAGCAACTGCAGGCCTCGCTGAATGTGCGGGTCGAGCACTACGTTTTCACACCGTACGACCGCTGATGAAGGCGGCAGGTTGTCCTCGCAGATGTAGAGAGTAGCGATGCCGCCGACTGTCATTGTCGCTTGTGTAGCACCAGTGTAATACCCGCCCGGTGCTGTGCCATTGTACCCCCAGCCACCGTCAGCGTTCTGGTTGGTGTACCAGTGGTTCTGAACGGCTCGCCAGTATGCGTCCTTAATGGGGATCCTGCCGTTCTCAGCCCCCGCCCATGCGCCTAGGACGGCATACTGGCCGTTGGAGTTGTCCCAAGCGCCGCCGGTGCCGTAGTTGTAAGACCCGCCGCCCTGCGTTCCCGCAAGGATAAGCAGCTCCACGTCTTCCTTGAGCGTCTTGAAGTACTTGTCATTTGTCTGGTCGTTGGCGTACTGCATAGCCAACGCTCTCAGCGAAACCGCATACGTATAGCTGAGTTTTTCCTTCTCTAGGAATGCAAGCGCCTTGAGTATCGGTTCACTCTGTGGGCTGACGCCCGCTTCCATAAGAGCGTAAGCGACCAGCGGCGTCATGCCGCGTTTGTCCTCGTGGCCCTCGAACTCCACCCACGAACCGTCCGGCTGTTGCTGAGACAGCAGGAACTTCACCCCTCTTTCGATCGCCTGGTCAACGCTGTCGGCGAACTCCTGTTGTGCGCAGGCTGGACCTGTCACGAGCAGGATCAGCATCGCCATGGCAATAAGGACTGGAAACAGGGCATGTCGCATGGCTATCTCCTATGGTCACTCATGTTGAGCGATCGGTTGGGGCATGTGGCTCGCGCGTCGAAAAAGTAATTGACCTATGTAGTACGAACCGGCACAGCACTCAGCCAACCGACTAGCCACAAGTTAGCTCATATATCCACGCTAATCAAGGTTTACGTAGTGCTTAACGCTGTTCGGCGCCGGTGATTGCTTGGAATTCCCGTGCGCCCGCTCTACCCGGCGTGCTTGATCGTGCCGTCCAGGGCGATCGTAATATCAGTGACCGGGATATCCGTTACTCCCGCGATGGCCATGGCCCGCTCGACCGCCACAACAATACCGCTGCAGCAGGGCACCTCCATGTGGGCGACCGTGACTGACCGGATGGAATTACCGGCGAAGATCTCCGCCAGCTTGGCTACGTGCGGGGCCAGGTCGTCCAGCTTCGGGCAGGCTACAGCCACGCTCTTGCCGTCCAGAAGACGCTCATGGAAGTCCGGCATGGCTACGCTGACGCAGTCGGCGGCGATGAGCACGTCAGCGTCCTGCCACAGCTCCCCGGTCGCCGGTAGAAGCGATAGTTGGACCGGCCACTGCCCAAGGCGCGACGGCCTTGTCTTGCCTTTGTCAGCCGTTGCCAGCTGGGCCGTCCGGAGGCCGAGCTTGACGAGTTTGGCCCCCGGGCACCCCTCAGCCGGGGGACTTTGCGGCCCCCGCCGACGATGCACTTCGACCGCCGCCTCGTCGAACTCATCGCAGGGCCGCTCCTCGATTGTAATGGCGTCTTTTGGACAAGTACCCAGGCAGTTGCCCAGCCCGTCGCAGAGATTCTCCGCCAGGAGGCGGGCCTTGCCGTCGATGACTTGGATCGCGCCCTCGGCGCAGCTGGGCACACACAGGCCGCACCCGTCGCACTTATCCTCGTCGATGATTACTATCTTTCGCATCCGCTTCTTCACGGCCGATTCCTTTAGTGAAGCAATAACCGACAACACTCCGATCTTATTATAGCCAATGGCTCCGTCGCGACATACGCGAACCGGCGCCCGGCCTGACGCAGGCGGGTCCGAGAGCATGCGGCTCTGCCTGCAGAGACTCGGCCGTTGCGATGGGGAACTTGGCCGCTGGGGCTGCGGGTGAATACAATGCCTTGTCAGTGTTGTCGATGTTCGCCATCACCGTAGCCGCGAGGACGAACGACGCGCGCGTAGCTCAATTGGATAGAACATCGGTCTATGGAACCGAAGTGATAGCCTCCTGGCCGAGGCTTCCCGAAGCCGTCGAGGCTGGCATCCTGGTGTTGGCCAGGACTACCAGTAAGTGAATGGGGGAAAGACCGGCCGCACGCTGGGCCGCCAGTTGCCTCCTCGACGTTCTCATAACCCGACTGTCGCGGGTTCGAATCCCGCCACTGCTACGAACCGCTTCAGCGACGATATAGGTCTTCGAACCGTCTCAGTGTGAAGACTCCAACCCCGTGTGTTCGTGGACCGACCGGGCATGCGGGGGTCTTATGTTCCGACACGCTGTAAAGTATGTTTATCAAAAGAGATGTATCGATTTGGCCCCTGAAATCCCCGACAAATTCGGCATAATCTTTCTCTCTATCTCCCCCTGTGTAGCCCCGCTATTGACCGCTTCACGCAGCCCGTGCACAGCGGCGCCGTTACCCCCCACTAGCGGTGTGACTACAGCTTCCGGCTGTCGTACGCCCAATGCAGCAAAGCCTGCCGCTGGACCGGCCGGCATGAAAAGTCCCCCCGAGCGCAGTTCCGCTTGATCTGGGCGACGTGACGTCGCATCGCCTTCCAACGAGCGATTTGGCGCTCGTCCTGGTCTTCAATACGCCGGCCCATGTAGTAGCGGCAGTACCACTGAAACCACCCGCGGGGATCGTTCTTGAAGATCCACCCCTTCTTCCTCCACTGCGATAGTGGCAGGCTCGCGTTGACCTTGAAAAAGTTCAACTCCGGGTCGTGTTGCGTGGGGCAGAACTTGGCATGCGTGAACCAATCCACCGGGAACTCCGCCGTGCAATCCGTCATGTACTTGCCCCCGAACACCCCAAGTCGGAGCATTTGCCTGGGCGTTAGCTGCGGCTTGAAACCCGGGTGAAAACCTCTGCCCATGGGCTGAACCAACTCGTACCTGTAGCCCTTCTGCATCCGGTCGTTCACGACCACAACCCTCCCTTTGCTGAGATTGCCTCGTTTCACGCCAGTCTCCTGCCAGTCACGGCGGGCTCGCCCAAGAGCACCTCGTAACGCGATCCCAACATAATTCTACCGTGCAGCGAACTTTCTGTCCTGAGGAGGACCAGGGATCTTCCATTTATCATCTTCGGATCACCATCGCAGAACGGCCCCCGGCGATCTCTGAGCATCGCAGGGCTGGCCTGGTGCCGCTGGCCCCGGACACCGTTACACCGCATATTACAGCGCGCAGAGACCCCAGGACGCCCTCAGCCGCCATTACTCGTCAACATGCCGAGCTTGACGAAAGCGCCGCTGCCAGCGTACAATCCCATGCTGTCGTCAGCACTTGCCACCACTCGGCAACGCATGACAACAACGCAAGCGCGCGTAGCTCAATGGATAGAGCGTCGGTCTACGGAACCGAAGGTTACAGGTTCGAGTCCTGTCGCGCGTATTTTATGGGGCCGGTGACTACCAGATGTTGAGGTTGGCCTTTTGTTCGCGCGGAGAGCCCAGACACAGAGCCAGACGTGCCTGGAGCCTGTCTGGTAATATAGAAGGGCGGAGGACCTTTGAGATGTCACTCAGGGCCGGTTCCCTTCAGATGTTTCGGTCCTCGCGCCGCAGCAAGTGCACAAAACGCTCCCACGACTCGTGTCACGGCCTGTCGAACCGGTGAACTGAGATCGTCTTCGGTCCGCGTTGTCAGAGGTTGAATGCCGAGCAGGATTGCATCACAGCTATGCATCTGTCGCAAGGCTTCCAGGAACAGCGTCGGATTGGGGCCGTGAGTGCTAGCGGCGGCGTCGGCAATGCAATCGGCGTTGATGAGAGCCACCGCGCCCGGGGGACCGGCGAAGTCTGCCGCGTCTATGACGATCACCCTATTCGGCCGCAGATTTGCGATCTTCACCACAAAGCTTTCCGGCGCTAGTCCGGCTTGGATCACCGGCCAAGGCGCCCAATTGGCCAACTCGCGGCCGATCACCACGCCGGCGGCGTCATCCCCATGCAGCTCGCTGCCGACACAGACGATGACGGTTGCGGGCGTCAGCAGGGGACACAACGACCTTTTCAGATCCTCTTGAGTTAACAGGTGGGTTGGCTGGCGATTCGCGGTGTCTCCCCGGCCGGCGGCGTGACGACGTTCAACCACGGCGTCACTCACCCCACAATTCGCGGATTACCGATGTTCGCCGACAGGCGGGACACATTACCCGCATCATGTCGGACCGCGCCAGTGTCGGCTCGCCGGGCCGCCCGGCATCGGCCGTCGACAGTTTCATGCTTCCGTCGGCCAGAACGATCAGAGTCGGGTTGGCGTAAGCTTTGGCGCCCAATTTCTCGGCAATCCAGCGAAGATGCCTGATCGTGCCGACGATAGCGCCACAAACTTCGCAGATCACCAGATCGTGCTCGATGGATTCCACGAACTCGCTGCGGTCGAGGCCCGCCAAGTCGAACTTCTTGGACAGCTTTACGCCCTCCTTGGTGGTGCAATTCAGTTCACACTGGCCGCAGAACACGCACTTGTCGTAATGCAACTCCAAGCGGCGCTTGGGCGGATCGCCCTGAGGCATGTCCAGAACCTTGATTGCCAGCGACGGACAGACCTCCGCGCACGCCGCGCACCCAATGCAGTCGTCCTCGTGGAATTCGGGCTTGCCCCTAAAACCGTCAGGCGGCTCGTGAGGCGCAAACGGATACTTGGTTGTCACCGGCCCGCAGATGACGGCTCTGATCGCCTCTTTCAATTCACGCAGTTTCGGTTTTCTCACGGTCGCCACTTCCTTCAATTGCCTGCTCCCGACGGATTTCTTCGCCCCGCTCGACGAAGCTGTCTTCGACGCTGCCTTCCCAAAGCTTCACGCCCGATATGTAAGCGCCTCGGCACACAGCGTGGGCGGCCACCGGGCTGGTCAGTAGCACAAAGGCGGCGCACAGGATAGCCTTAACGGCCATCGACCAGTTAGGATCGCCGAAAGCCCGAATCGCCACGCCCATCAGAATCATACATGTGCCGAGAGTGACGCACTTGGTAGCCGCCTGGGCGCGGTTGTAGACATCCGGCAGGCGAACCAGCCCGATACAGCCGAACAGGTCGAACGCCAACCCTACGCCGATAATCCACATGGCAATTAGCTCAAGCATCGTAGCTCCTGCCTTCAAGGTACTTAGCCAGCGCCAGCGTGCCGATAAAGCTGATCAGCGCCCAGGCGATAGCGATGGTGATGTAATAGTCCCGACCGGTGCGCCACGCCATCAGACAGCAGAAGCCCACCACCAGCGTGCCGAGAATGTCGATGGCCACGGTTCGGTCGGGCGCGGTCGGTCCCCGGCCAACACGGTAGAGGCACATCGCTGACGACAGCGTGAGCACCGCCAGTGAGATCTGGATGAATAGGCTCATTGGAAGATCCTCTTGAGCAGCGGCTCGAATCGGCCGCAAATCTGCGCCGAACGCTTCACAGCGTTGTCGGTGTCGATGTTGATCCAGTGGACGTAGAGGTCCTGCCCGTGAATTTCCACGGTCAGCGTGCCGGGCGTCAGGGTGATGCTGTTGGCCAGGAATGTCTTGGCCATGCTGCTGGTCAACGTGGTCCTTACCTTGACGATGCCGGGGCGAATCGGCACGTCAGGGTGGATCACCCGTAGCATCACATCCACGTTGGCACGCACGCAGTAAAACAGGAAGTACGGGATGTACAGCGCGAAGAAGAGCCACCGCCTCGGGTCCAACGCTTTCTGCATTTCTGGGGGGAACACAGCCCCCAGTAGCGATCCGATGATCAGCGAGAAGAACACACCCGCACCGATCACCCACGGGTCAACCGACCAGAACAGCAACATCCACAGTCCGAAGACCGCCAGCAAACACAGCAACCATCTCATGGCGTTACTCCTCCAGTCAAGTTGCCGGCTGAGCCGAGAAGAACGTCCTCTGCCGGGCCGAACACCATGTCTCGCAATGGTAGCAAGGCCAGGCCCGCCGCCACGCAGACCACCGCCAGAAGCACCAACGCCACACACATCATTACCGGCGCCTCGCGGGCGCTGATGGCCGCCCCGGTCGGTTCGCCTTCCAGGGCGTAGCGCTGTACCTTCACGTACATCAGCAAGGTCCCGACGGCCACCCCGGCCGCAATCCCTGCCAAGATCAACTGACCCGCCAGCGCCAGGGCGATAATGATTATGAGCTTGGAGAAAAAGCCATTGAACGGCGGCACGCCGGCGATGCTCAGGGCGCCGATCCGACAACAGAAGCTGGTCACCGGCATGCGTCGCGTCAGGCCGCCCATTTCCTTTAGCATGCGCGTACCCGCCTGCTGTTCGATCGACCCCGACGACAGGAACAGCAAGCTCTTGAACGCGGCGTGGTTAAAAAGGTGGAACAGTCCGCCGAAGACACACAACGCCGCAATGCTGCGATCACCCCCGGTAACCAACAGATGCGCCGCCACGCCAAAGGCCAGCACAATATAGCCTGCCTGAGAAATACTGCTATAGGCCAGCAGGCGCTTGAAGTCCTGTTGGCCCAGAGCGAGGAACATGCCGACAACCATCGATACGACACCAAGCACACTCAGGATGGCGGCATACTCACTACTCGGCCCGAGCACGTTGAAGACGATTCGGGCCAGAGCGTACACCCCGGAGGCCTTGATCAGCACGCCCGAAAGCATCGCCGAGATCGGCGCCGGGGCCGACGGGTGCGCGTCCGGCAGCCAGGCGTGGAACGGCACCATCGCCGCTTTCAGCGCCAGCCCTCCGAGAAGCGCCGCAGCCGCCAGCAAAACCGCCGGAGAAGTCTGCCCGACCACGGGCAGCAGTTCGTGCACTTTGGCCATGTTCAGGTGTCCGGTCAGCGCATAAAGGATCGTTACCCCCACCAAAATGAATGCCGAGCCCACCGTGCCCAGGATGAGGTACTTGAAGGCCGCCTCCAGCTCCTCGGCCTCGCAGCCAAACGCCACCAGCGCGTATGAGGAAATCGCCGCAATCTCCAGAAACACATACATGTTGAACAGGTCACCAGCCAGCACCACGCCGTTCATCGCCCCCGTCATCAACAGGAACAACGCTTCGAATAGCCAGACCTTGGTGAACCGTTGCATGTAGGACCATGAGAAGATGATCGATACCAGCGCCACCAGGTTAATGATTACCACCATCAGCTTGGCGAGCCCATCGCAGACCAGTTCGATACCCAGCGCCTTGATAGGGGTCCAGCCGCCGACGTAGATCTTGCCCACGTCCGCCCGCAGCAGCACCAGCGAGATGATCAAATTGGCCAGCACCGCGGCGCAGACCAGCAGCGACAGCGCCCGGTGACGGCTCGGCTCGGCCGCACCGGCCAGGCGGTCGCCGCCTTCAGACTTCCCCCGCGCCAATCCCGGCAAATTGGCCAGCGCCACCACGGCGAACGCCGTCGCCAGCGGCACGACCACCAGCAGTGGTACCAGTGCGTCCATCGCTAGCCTTTCAGTCTGCGAATCTCGTTCATGTCGAAGGTCCCATATTTTTGGTACAGGCGGATCGCCATCGCCACCATCAGCGCCGCCAACCCCAGGCCGATGACGATGCTGGTCAGCACCATTGCCTGCGGCAGGGGGTCAACCGACGCGGCCGCCCATTTCTTGACGTCTTCGTCCGCAGAAACGATGGGCGCCACGCCGTCGCGCCGATAACCGATCAGCACCAGCAGCATGTTCACCGCGTAGTCGATGATGAGAACGCCCAGAATGATCTTGATGACGTTGCGCTTGGCAATGACGCCATACAGCCCGATCAGCAGCAGGGCGAATGTCAGTATGTAAATCGCGATGCCCATAGGTTGCTCCCTTGTTAGGAGGACGGCTCCTTGCCGGCCAGGCGGAACGCCGAAAGGGCCAGAAACGCTCCCAGCAGCCCCGCGCCGACCTTCACTAAAATGGCCAGGTTTGATAGTGGAATCGTTCCGGCCGACTTCAAATGCCCCAGATCGCCGACTGGAATAAAGCTGGCGAAAAACGCGCCGGTCAGAAAGCCCAACACGGCGATCAACAGGAACAGGCTCGCACCCAGCGCGTCGGCAACGTGGACGACCTCGTCGGTGATGACCTTGGTCGCGAGCCGTCGCCCAAAGGCCAGCACGATCAGCGCCCCGGCCGAAGAGACGATCACCCCGCCCGCGAAGCCGCCGCCGGGCCCTAGGTGCCCGGTCAACGCGACGTACACGCCAAAGATGGCAATAAAACCACTGACCAGGCGGGCCGTGTTCTTCACGATGGATGTCATGCCGTGCTGCTGCTTCATAGTGTCAGGTGCTCCTTTCGTCGGCCGATCTGCCTGAGCAGCGCATAGACGCCCAGAACGGACGCGAAGATCACAGTCGCCTCGCCCAAGGTGTCGTAAGCGCGGAAGTCCAGCAGCACCGCGGTGACCGAATTGACGGCGCCGGTTCCCTCGACGGTCTGTTCAAGATAGTCCTTGCTGACGCCGGGCTCAACGGTGGCATTGCCGCCGGCCAGCACCGGCTCGCCGAACGGCGGCACGACGCCGGCCGGGCCGTTCTCGGCCAGGCCCCCGAAGGCGAAAAACACCACCGCCAACACCACCCCGCACGCCAGCAGGCTAATGCCGGTTCGCAACAGGTCGTGCGAGAGCGCCGCCGCGGTGTCCCGCCGCTTGAGCACCACGCGGATGAGCAAGACCAGCATGATCACCTCGACCACTACCTGAGTGATCGCCAGGTCCGGCGCAGCCACCAGCAGGTCGATCACGCTCAAAGCGAAGCCGGCCGCCCCCATCGCTATCACCGAGCTGAGCAGGTCGTCAGCCTCCAGCGCGATCACGGCGGCAACCAGCATGAAGACGATCAATATGACGATCAACAGCTCCGCGCCCATGGTTATGTCCTTGCCGCAAGCAAGAGGTAGATAAGGATGATTACCAGCCCGCCCAGGGCCCACGCCACGTACAGACTGATCAGGCCGGTGTGCATCCGGCGCAGCAATTGCACGAAGGTCTTGCCATGCCGCCCGGACCAGTGATACGGGTCCATAGCGCCGGCTTCGCCGTGCTCGAGCAACGGGCCGACGATCGGCAATTTGCTGATGCTCTCGTAGAAATGCGTGCCGGGCACGCGCCAGCGGTCGTCAGTCGACGATGCCACCTCGCCGGCCAGGAACGGACGCACGATGCGGACTTTCTTCCGCCATGTGAATAGGGCAACAAAAACCAGGCCCAGGAAGATGCCGACGAGGATCAACCCCGTTGCCTGTGTGGCGCTCCAGTAGCCCAGTCCGGCTGTCTGGACACTCTCGACGTCGCTGGTGATGTTCTGGCCGGTGAGACCGACCTGGTAAGGTTCAATGGCTGGTTGGAGAACGTGCTGGATCGGCACAAACGCGAAAAGACCAAGCCCAATACAAGCCAAGGCCAGTACGATCATGGGTATGGCCATAAACACGCTTTCCTTGGGTCGGTCGGCAACGTAAGCGGCGCCCTTGGGAGCTGGGGATAGAAAAGCCGAGTACATGACTTTGACAAAACTGGCCAGCGTCAAGGCGCTGCCGAAAACGGCTACGATCACGAGCGCCGTAGCCAAGCCCTGACTGGTCTGTGAGACCTCCAGCGTGCCCTGGTAGACCAGCCACTTGCTGACGAACCCGTTGAACGGAGGTATGCCTGAAATGGCCACCGCCGAGATCAATCCGCACACGAATGTCACCGGGAGCAGCCGCGCCAGCCCGCCCATGTCTTCGATCTCATCGGTCCCGGTCGCGCGTCGAATAGCGCCGCTCATCAAGAAAAGGTTGGACTTGTAGATCGCGTTGTTAATCAGGTGGAACAAACCGCCGATGACGCCGATAACCGTGCCCGTTCCAATGCCCAACACCATATAGCCGACCTGGCTGACCGCATGGAAGGAAAGCAGCCGCTTGAGGTTATGCTGCATCATCGCCATCAGCACCGCCGCCAGAATCGTCACCGCCCCGATGACCATCATCACCACGCGCAGCGGCCAGTCGACGACGAACATTCTCAGCGACAGCGTCGCCAGCAGGTAGATGCCCAGCAGCTTGTCCAGCGCCGCCGGCAGGTAGGCCATCACCGTGGTCGGCGCGTCCTTGGCGGCCGACGGAATCCAGGTGTGCAACGGAATCGCCCCGGCCTTGGCTAACGCTGCGGCCAGAATCAGCGCGTAGATCACGTAACCCAACGAGCCCAGATCGGCGACGTTGTGCACTGTGGACAGCATCCAGTTGCCCGAGCCGCCCCGGAGTGTTGCCAGCAAGGCCACCGCCAACAGCAGACACGCGTCGGCGAAGCCCAGCACGCCGTAGGTCTTGGCGGCCCCGGCCTTGGCATCACGGGGACCTTGGTTGAGCATCAAGAACAGCATCAGCGTGACGATCTCCCAGCCGACCAGCAGCACCAGCAGGTTGTTGGCCAGGCCGACCGCACATGCCCCGCCCATCGCCCAAATCAAATAGGCGTAGTACTTGCCCTCCCAGTATTCGCTGCGCATCGCCTGCAAACTGTAAATGCTGATGAGGACCGCAAACGCGGCTGAACCGATCACCACGATCATCCCCAGCATCGTGTCGGCGAGGTCCACCGACAACGTGATGTTCCCGGTCAGCGTCAGCCACGTCCACTCGAAGGCCTCGTGCTGGCGATAGAAGATGCAGATGCCGGCTCCCAGGACAGCCAGGCTGCCCAGCAGCGCGATCGCACGACACGCCAGCGGACACACGCGAGACAACACGTACGCCAACGCGCCCGCGCCGAAGGCGATGGTGATCGGCAGCATCAGTGGATGCACCAGTTGATTGGCCAATTCGTTCATGGTTGCAGGCTCTATCCTTGTCTGCTTACTCGACTGTCATTACGGCTACGTCATCCGGTCGCATGCCGCCCGCTCGCCCGCTGGGGTTCACGATCGGCGCATGCGCTGGGTCTTGGCCTGTGACAATTTCACCAGGTCTGCAAACCTATAAATCGGTACGCGCGTGGTCGCGTCCACCACGCGGCACATTCGCTCGGTGCAGGAATAGCATGGATCGACGCTGGCCAGCGTAATCGCCACGTCCGCGATCTGCTGTCCGATGCACGAGGCCTTGAATGTGGGGATGTTCGTGTAGCTGGGCGCGCGAATCTTGTGCCGCACCGGGCGGTTGGAGCCATCCGACCGCACGTAATGGAACGTCTCGCCCCGGGGGGCCTCCACGTGCCCGACGCCCTCGCCCGGCGGAATCGCCTCGACCTTCGCGTCAATCTCGCCGGGGCGAATCTGCTTGATGCACTGTCGGATGATCTTGATCGCCTCGAAGCACTCCAGCAGTCGGACCACCGCCTTGGCGAACACGTCGCCTTCTGGCACGCAGACCACGTTCCAGTCCACGCGGTCGTAGGCGGCGTAGGGGTCATCCTTCCGCACGTCTATGGGTCGGCCGCTTCCGCGAGCCGTCGGGCCGGTGGCGCCGTAGGCCCGAGCATCCTCGGGCGACAGAATCCCCACGCCCTTGAGCCGCGCGTGCAGGACGGGGTCGTCCAGCACCGCCTTGGTCAGCATGTCCAGCGGACGATGCAGCTCGGTGACAACCTTGTCAATATTACGAAGCTGTTCGTCGCTGATGTCGCGCCGCGACCCGCCGATCTTGGCATTGGCGTAGTTGACTCGACTACCGGTAGCGGTCTCCAGCACATCCATCACCGGCTCGCGGTACTTCCACGCCCACATGAACACGGTGTTGTATCCCAGGAAATGGCCGGCCAGACCTACCCACAGCAGATGTGAGTGCAGCCGCTCAAGCTCGTTGACGATGGTTCGCAGATACAATGACCTCTCGGGCACGTCGACCCGGGCGATTTCCTCGACCGCCTGGATGTAGGCCAGCGGGTGGCTGGCCGAGCAGATCCCACAAACCCGCTCGATCACGAACGGCACCTGATCGAAGGTCTTTGATTCGTCGAGCTTTTCGATGCCGCGGTGGTTGTAGCTGATGCGGACGTCTACGTCTACGACGGTCTCGCCGTCGACATAGAGCTGGTAGAACTCTGCCTCTTCCTGAAGCGGATGGAACGGGCCGAGATTGACTATCGTGTTGTGACTCATGATCGGCCCTGCCTTTTCGCGTTTAAGTCCACGTCTGGCGGCGACTGGTTGGGCGGCAGGGGCGGTCGATCCGCAACCTGGTCGAAGCTCTTGCGAAGCGGGTACACGCCTTCCGGCCACGAGTCGTCCAGGATCAGTCGTCGCATGTCCGGATGATTGCGGAAGTTCGCCCCGAGCAGGTCGTGCATCTCCCGCTCGATCCAGTTAGCAGCCGGGATAACTGTTGCAACGGAGTCAACTGCCAGGTCTGGGCGAGCGGCCAGGACCTTCAGTGTCACAACCGCCCCTTGCGGCTCGAAGGCCCAGTGATAGAGCACGTCAATGCCGTCTCGCACGTCGATGCCGGTCGCCGTCGCCAGCCGGCTGCCCTCCATCGCAGACATTTTTTGTGCGGCCTCGATCGTCCTTGCGGGATCAATGCGCGCGATGCCCCGCCGAGGTCCGCATTGCTCGATGTCGACAACAAGGTCGCCGAGGGCTTCCAGCACCTCGCCGACAAACCCCGTCAGCGGCGTATCAATGCCTGGTTGCGTCACACTCATGTTGTCATTCCTCGCACGAATCTCCCGCCGCTACAGTGTCTTCAGGAACTCCATGCCCTTGGCGGCCGCTGCGATCATCGCTTCCGGTTTGGGCGGGCACCCGGGCACGTACAGGATGATGGCTTCGGGGTCGACGGCCTTGATGGCCTGGTCGACCGTGGCGCCCATATGATAGGCTTCGGTGAAAATACCCTGGGCGTTGGCGCAGGAACCGATCGCAAGCACCACGCATGGCTTGGGCGTCTGCATATAGACTTCCTGGAGGCGCGGCATGGTCTGGCGGGTGCACACCCCGGTGACCGCCAGCACGTCCGCGTGCCGCGGCGAGCCCACCAGGATCATGCCAAGCCGCTCGATATCGAACCGCGGTGTCAGCAGCGCCAGCACCTCGATGTCACAGTTGTTGCAGGCGCCGGCGTTCACGTGGTACACCCACAACGACTTCCGCAATGCCCAGGTCGTCAGAGCCATGCGATGCCCTCCGCCTGACCGATCAAGGCCAGCACCAGCGCCACAATCGCCGCCGGCGTCAGACCGAACCAGAAAAACCGCATCGCCTGGTCTATCCGCAGACGAGGGTTCGTGTTGCGAATCAGCACCACCAACACGATCAGCAGCACGTAACGACCGATGAAGCTCAGGTAACCCCACCAGGCGTCCTTGTAAAGTCCGCCCCAGAACACCTCTATCAGCAACAGCGGCATCAGGGCCAGCAGCATTGCCCGGGTCATCAGCCAATTCGCCAGCGCCGGGCCGGAGTATTCGACGTACACCCCGGACATGATCTCGCACTCGGCCTCGGCTAAGTCGAAGGGGACCTGCCCGAGCTTGGCCTGCGTGCACAGAATGGCGATCAGCAGCGCCAGCGCCCCCGATATGCTCAATACCACCGGCGCTTCGGATTGGGCCGCCATCAACCCACCGAGTTGGAATGTCCAGCCAGACCGGGCGACGGCCACCAAGATCGCCAGGAACATCGGCAGTTCGTAACCCAGCAGGAGCTTCATCTCGCGGCTGGCGCCGACCGAAGCATGGGGGTTGCCGCTGGCCGAGGCCCCAAGCATCGTCATCAGCGCCGGGACGACCAGCAAATAAACCACCACGATCAAATCGCCCAGGAACGCCTTGTTGGGGTCGGCCGCCCACAGCGATCGCCACAGGATCGTCGCCGCCACCGCCGTGGTCGCCAACGCGATGACCGGCGCCAGCAGAAAACCCGTGCCGTGCGCGGTGACGGGCATGAGCGTCTCTTTGCCCATGAGTTTGAGGATGTCGACCATGGGCTGATACCACGGCGGCCCCACACGCCACTGGACGCGGGCAGTGACTTTGCGGTCCACCCACTTCAGGAGCAGACCCAGCACCAGCGTGCCAGTCCCCGCACAGACGAACCAGATAATCATCTCGCCTAGGTTCATCGCTCACCTGCGCTTGTATGGGTTCTCACCCGTCGTTCGCCCGCCGATCATCTCGATACCGAGTTCACCGGCCTGGTGTTCGTCCGCGTACATCAACGCTTTCGCCGGACACGCCGCGACACACCGCGGCACGCCGTGGGGGACAGCCCCCGGCGAGGTGCGATCCACACAAAGATCGCACTTGGCGACCTGATGGCCGCTTATGCGCTCCTTGCTGCCGAAACCAGTCGGCACACCGCCGAGCTGTGTTGGAATCACGCCGAATGGGCACGCCCTGGCGCACGAGCCACAGCCGATGCAGCGGAACAAGCGCCGCCGGACCACCCCGTCGTCGTCCCGGACCATCGCCTCAACCGGGCAGGCGTCCACGCACGAAGCCGCCTTGCACTGCCGGCAGATCACCGGCAACAACGCCCACCCCGCGCGGGCGGCATCAATTGCCGGCATGTTGGTGTGGCTGTAGTGACACGCCGCGGCGCACGAGCCGCACTCGATGCACCGATCCAGATCGATCAGGACGCGCTTTTCCACCGGTCTGTGCATTGTCGGTTCCATCATGCCACAATGAGGTCTACAGCTATCGGCTCGGCGCTCAACGCGCCGCTTTCGCTTTCAATGAAGCTTTGCACCAGCACCCGCGCGCCAGGCAGGCCCTCGGGCAGGACCACGTACTCGCCGTCCAACTCGGGTGCGTACCTCGCCCGGGCGAGCAGTTCTTGACGGCCGGCACGGACGGTGACGACCGCCAAGTTGGGAATCTTCAGTTTCTGGGCGTAACCAACACCGATGCGAATGTCCGGCAGTTCCTTTGCCGCCATCTGCCACGAGCCGTGCGCCGACCACATCCCGCAGCCGTGGTGGGCCGCCCGCCGCGCCAGGAGTAACGACGGCGACAGTGAATGTCCCAACAGCGGTGGCGACGCCGATGCCGACGCAACACGCTGCAGGGCAGCCGACACGTCGGCTGGTTTCGCCCGGCTGACGCCCGCCTGACGAGCCATCGCGCCGACCAATTCCGCCGGTGACGGGATGCCGGCCGGAGGGACCAGTAGCGGTTCAACCCGGACAAGTTCCGAGCCGCCCCGCAAGTATGTTCCCGCCCATTCGCCCGGCATAGTGATCGGCAGGACGAATCGGGCAACGTCCGTCGTTGGGTTCGGTAGGGCGGCCGCTGCGGCGAAAAAGCCGCCGCCCCGCCAGCCGAACATTCCCAGCAGATCGGCCCCCAGCGCTATGCTGATGGTTGAAGCGTCGGATATTGCTTCCGCCAACCCCACGCCGCCCAATGCGGCATTTAGTCGCACTGCTGCCAAGGCGTTCAGCCCGACTGTCTGAACGCCCACCCCGCCGCCTTTGTGCCTCCCCAGCACGCCCGCCAATCGACCGATCTGCTGCCAGTCTTCGCCCCGGCCGTACTCAGCTGCGACGATTACGCCTAGGCGCTTGCACTTGGCCAGCGCCCCCCCGGCGGCTGCCGCAGATGGATTGCCGCCCGCGGCGCCGGGTAGATCTGCATCAACCTTTGCGCCAGCCGCTTTCGCCACTGCGGCCAGGGCTTCCCTTTGCCTGCCGACCGCAGCTTCAACCCGATGCGTGGCGAACTTCGTCGCCGTGCCGGCTGCGGCATCCAGAGTCGCGATCGGAGTCTGCGACTGGGCCTTGCGCCGATCGAACACGCTTCGCGCACAAATCGGATCGGCTGCGAACGCGTCCCCGATGATCAAAAATCCGTCACAGTCGGCCAGTTGATCGTCGGTTAGGTAGTCTGCCCCGCTTTCTTCGGTACCCAGCAACAGCATCTTTTCAGCCGGCTCGACTACGAGGCAAAACGTCGCCTCCGACCAGTTCGTGCACCACGCTGCTACTTCCAACATCTGCTCGATCGGAATGTGGGCGTCCACAAGGAATACCAACTTCCGCCCAGCCGACTCGGCCAATACCGTCCCCAGCGCGTCGGCCATGGGGATGGTCTTCAAGGACCCGTCTTTGCGCGAGACCGAAGAAAAAATTCGTTGCGGGTGGCCTAGCAACTCGCCCAGCGTGCTGCCGCGGGGGCAAAGGCCTGTCTCATCGGTCAGCGGGAACTCGCTTCGCCAACGGTCCGGCCCGGCTGAGACGACCTGAAGCTCACACGCCGCCGGGCAGAGGACACATCGTGCTGAACCGTTCTGTCCGCTATACGCCATCCGCCGCTCGCTGTTTAAAAGACGTTCGGGTAGTCCTTGATCTTCGCGTAGTTAATATCAGGCCCGTCCTTGCACAGATAGAACGGCCCAATATTGCATCGCCCGCACTTGCCCATTCCGCAACTCATCCGCCGGTTCATCGACAGGCAAATCTGTTCGGGCCCCAGCCCCTCATTCAGCAGCGTGAAAGTCGTGAACTTCAGCATCACGCTGGGCCCGCAGACAAATGCATGCGTGCGGGCCTTGTCGATGTCCAAATCCTTCAAGAGCGTGGTCACCACGCCGACATGGCCGTCCCAGCCGTCCTGCGCGTTGTCGATGGTGCAGGTGAAGTCGACCTTCTTGTGCTGGGTCCATTCGGCGTGCTCATTGCGATAAAGAAGTTCTTCCATGCAGCGGGCGCCGTACTTAATGCTCATTCGTCTGACGCCCTTCATGTCTTCCAGCAGCGCCAGGATCAGCGCCCGCAGGGGCGCCAGGCCCACACCGCCGCCGATGACGAGCACGTCGTGGCCGTCCAGTTCATCCAGCGGATATCCTACGCCGAACGGCCCGCGGAGGCCCAGCATTTGGCCTACGGTGCATTCGTGGAACCGTTGGGTGACCGTGCCGGTCTTGAGAATGGTGATCGCGATGCGTTCCGGCTCGGCCGGCGAGCTGGACGGCGTAAACGGCGCTTCACCCACCCCTGGCAGGGTCAGTTGCATGAATTGCCCCGCTCGAAACGACATTGGCTCATCCGGAGCGAGGATCAGCGTCTTGATGGTGGGCGTCTCGTCAATGACGTCAGTCAGCTTGGCAGGGATCGGCATGTAAGGGTTGTCGCTGATCATCCGTTGAGCTCCTGAACGACCTGGCGAATGTCGATCTCGCCGAGACAAGCGTCGATACACCGCCCACAGCCGACGCAGCCGAGCATCTCGTATTGCTGTGGCGAGTAGGTGAACTTGTGCAGCACACGATTGGCCAGCCGCCCCAATAACTGAGGGCGCGGCGTGAGCTTCATGTGCTCCCCGCCAGCCATCCGGTGGTACGAACTCAGCAGGCAACTGTCCCAGGTCCGCACGCGCTCGAATCGGTCGTCCCCGAGCACCTGATCGTAGAGATAGAAGCAATGGCACGTGGGGCAAATGTTGGTGCAGGCGCCGCACTCCACGCAGTCAGCGGCGAACCGCTGCCAGTCGCCGTGATTATCTTTCGGCAGGGGCGTGATCGCCTCATCGGCGACGTCAAACTCAAAATCGCCGTTTTGGCGCTTCAATCGCTCGAGCATCTGCTGCCGCTGCCGGTCACGCTGGGCGAATTGCTGGGCGGCGGCGTCTTTCTGTTGGGTCGGCCCGCACTCCTCCAGCAGCGCCCTCCCGCGATCGCTGCCAACCTCGACGATAAAACCGCCGTCAACCGGCGAGAAGTTCAGGTCGAACCCGTCCGTTGCGAAAGGCTGGCCGGCTACCAAAGGACAAAAGCAAGATTCCGCACAGTCGACACAATCGCAGGAGACGATGATCAGCGAGCCCCGCCGCTGATCGTACATCGGGTCCCGGAAGTCCCCCTGCTGAAAGACGCGATCGAGATAGTCCCGCGCGCGCAATTCGCACGCCCGAACGCCCAATAAAACGACCTCTTTATCTGGGCGAGCGCCTTCGTCACCGGCCTGGGCACCATATCGCCCGAGGGATTCGCTGACCGGCATGAAGAAGCCTTTGGCGCTCTGGGCGGCCCGGGGCATACGAAAAGCCGAAACACACGCATCGGCTTCGACTTGATCCCATGCCATCTGGCTGGCTGCCAGTCCAATGACCACGTGTTTCTTGCGACACCGCTCGACAAACCCCACAGCGGCCTCTTGAGAAAGGAAGCGTGTCATTGCCGCACCTAATAATTGACCAAAGACTCAGCTGATCACAAAACGCGTGCCAACCTGTCCGTACCTTCGCAATCTACTGTACAGGCTTCTGACGTGTCAAGGACTTGCGACAATATTTCTTGGTAAAAGACCTGATGTTAATTCCGCTGGACCATATATGGCATTTTTGCTCACAAGCAACGAACATTAAAGTAGTTAGGTTATTGTCGCCCGCCGATAATCCCCATACCAATATATGTCCTTATGTTAACAACGGGGTGGCGACAATGCCCCACTGTGCTATCATCTAATTGAGATGACTGACGATACTGCTCACTTCAACCGTGAGCCGGGAACGCTGAACATTACCGATCGCGAACTGTTCGAGCGCCTGGCATGGTTCACGTACGTCCGATGGATCTTCGGGCTGTTCTGCCTGTTGGTCCTGCTGGTTAGTTGGTACGGCTTTGGGGTCCGTTTCTACATCCAGGACGAGCCGGTGAGCGTGAGCCCGGCGGTGCATGTTATTCTGTTCCTGTTTCTCTACAACGCCATATTCACCTTCTTGAATCCGGTGCTGCGGGATCGACGCATCATCACCCATCGCCTGATTGTGGTCATCGCCCTGGCCCAGATCATCTGCGATCTGGGCGCCATCACCGTCTTGGTCCACTACACCGGCGGAATTGAGAACACGTTCATCATCCTGATCCTTGTGCCGCTGGCGATCGTCTCGGAACTGTTGCCCCAAGGCCTTGCCTATGCAGCGGCCGCCGCGGCTGCGGCGCTGCTGAACGGGCTGGCGTGGGGGCAGCAGCAGAATTGGATCCGACACGTGCACGCCGAACAGGGCGCCCATGCGCTCCGCAATGCCGTCTGCCTCTATGACGATTGGCACTACGTGCTGACCGTAACCGTCTCCCTGACGGTGACGATATTTGCGACGGTGTTTGTCGCTACTACCATCGCCGCAAGGCTGCGGGCACGAGATGAGCAGCTTCAGCAGGCCTTCGACAAACTGCGCTCGACCGATGAGGCCAAGAGCTTTTTCATGCGGCGGGCCGAGCACGAAATGCGCGCCCCACTAGCCGCCATCCACAGCCTGCTCGACGCGATGTTGACCCCCGACAATAACCTCTCCCCCGAAAAACAGGAGATGGTCTCCCGCGTCCGCCGGCGGACCACCGCCTTGATGGCACTGGTCAAGGACCTGCGCGAGTACTCCCAATTTCGCACACCCGACCGCATCTTCGAGATTCAGCGGTTCGCTCTGGACCCGGTAGTGGCAAATACTATCAACCTGTTTCGCCCTCAGGCCGAGCAGAAGGGCCTGACGCTGACCGCCTCAGTTGCCCCGGTATGGATGGAGGGCAACGAGGAGATGATGCGCGAGTTGGCCACCAACCTGCTTGCCAACGCCGTGCAGTACACCCCCACCGGCCGAAGCATCGACGTGCAACTCCAGGCCGACACCAAAACAGCAACCTTGCGCGTGGCTGATACCGGAATCGGCATGACCCCGGAGGCCCGGCAGCGAATCTTCGAGGAGTTCTATCGCGCACCCGAGGCCAAGCAGATCTTTCAGGAAGGAACTGGGCTGGGCATGGCCATCGTCAATCGAATCGTCCAGATTCACCACGGGCAGATCGAGATCCACGAAAATCCCGGCGGTGGGACAGTTTTCCACGTCCAGCTGCCCTTGCGCCACCAAACCGACAGGGAGGGCCTCTAGCCGGTCAGGGCCTCCCGGGCCTCCAGTAACGACACCAGGTGCGCCTGCTCTTCGCAGGTAATGTCGTCGACCACGCCCTTGGCGTCCTCCGGGATCAAAAGGCCCATTTCGTTGACCAGGTTCAGCGTTTTGCGCTCGAATCCTAAAGCCACGTTCACTGAGGTCAAATCGTTCTCGCACGCTTCCGCCGTGGCCCGGGCGCTGGCCTCATCGGGAAAAGCGCGGTCCTTGGTCAGGGCGCCCAAGTAGCTGGCGTACTCTCCGGAATACTGCTCCGGCGGTTTGACCTCGCCAAGCTCGGCCAGCATTTTCTCGAAACGCGCCTGATGGTAGCGCTCCTGGCTGGCCATGTCCGCAAAGGTCGCCTTCAGGCCAGGGTCCTTGGCTCGCTTGGCCGCGGCAGCATAGAAGGCGCTGCCGGTGCGCTCATCTTCAATGGCGACTCGGACCAATTCGGCCACGTCGAATAGTTCACCCATCGTCTATCTCTGCCTGACGGAAGTTCTTGCGATTTGAGACCGAAGCACATTGGCTGCGGCCGCGCCGTCACTCGCGCCGCAAAGCCGGCCCTATGGCCCGGGCCGTCTTGATTGTACGTCCTCTCACGCCGCCCGATCAATAGGTCGCATCTTCGAGGGCTCGTAGGCGGGCCCGCCTACGTCTCGTGAATCGCTTCGTTCTGCCTCGTTCTGTAACATTGGCCAGCCGCGTAAGCCCAGAACGGCAAGAATAATATCGAATTACGGCATTACTCGACTTGAATCTGTACCACCGAAGGTTAGAGGTCCCAATCCTCTCGCGCGCATTTGATACGCCCGGGCGCCGCTTAACGTCACAGCCCGCTTTCTACTATGCCCCAGTCCGGTCGCACGGGCCGCGGGCATCCCGAAGGCCCTGGGCACTGGCGCAGTTGCGAACGACCTGCCCCCGGTGTACCACGCATCTACTCCGTTCTGCCGTGGGCGGCCAGGAACCTGGCAACTTCCTCGTGGCCGTTTTCTTTGGCCAACGCCAAAGCGGTCTTGCCGCCTTCGGTCCGAGCGTTTACGTCCGGGCCGATCAGCATGGCCTTGACATCGTCGATCATGCCCTTATCGGCTGCGGCCAGCAGGCGCTGGTTCGCCCGCGATCGACAGCCTTTATCCAGGGCCACAAAGCCTACGGACTCATAGGTTGCTCGGCCGGCGTCGGACTGGCAGTTGAGGTCCACGACCAGATTGAATGTGTCGAACACCGTCAGCGCATGCTGCAGCATCCGCGTGGCCAGACCGCATCGGCGAAACTCCGGGGCCACGAAGATGCTAAAGATGTGGCCCTCTGTCTGGCTGCCGGCGCACAGGCACACGCCGACCAGCTTCCTGCTCGCGCGGTCGTAGACCATCGTACCGGCTTCCAGGAACACCGGCCACCAGGGGTTCCGCCGGTGATGGCTGACCCCAGCAGGAAAGTCCGGCGGCAAGCGCTAAACGTCGTAGGTAGACTGCCCGTTAGTGAGACCGACCGGCGCGAGCATCTTATCCCACTGGTGGTGTCGCTTCTGTCTGATCAGTCCAAACGCGTGCGCCTGATGGCGGCATGGGAATTGGGAGAGAACTGGGCGGCCGACGTGCCGCTCGAGACGGCTGTGCGGGCCATGCTGGACGAGCGCGATCCGGTCACCCGTCGTTTTAAGGAACAGCTCGTGCGTGCAGTGCTGGACGCACGGCCAGCCGATAGCGCGTCGGCAACCAAGACGTCGACGGAGTATCTGGACGCACATTTGGCGTCCCTGTCATCGCCCAAGAGCGCTGTGCGAGCCAAGACGGCTGCGAGTCTCCTAAACTTGCCCATCGATCTTGAGCAGAAGCGTCGGCTGATTCTGCCGAAGCTCGTCGGCCTATTACAGGACCATGCCAAGCGCGTGCGGCGGCGCGTGGCGTACGAGGTGTACCCCTGGGCGCCCGACGTGCCCGCCGACGCGGTCGAAAAGGCCTACCGAACGGAAACGGACCCAATCGCGCGCGACCAGCTTCGTAGGCTACTGAATAGAATTGGGAAGCACGCGACCGAACGTGAATAGATGGCGGTAGCTGACGGCCGGATCCGGCAGCGCAGGGTGTGTCCCCAGGCGACGAAGACCGGCCGTTCCCGGGGCGGATGGGCACACGTCCGTCCCGGGCCGCCGCGTTAGTTCTTGCGAGACCCCTTCGCCGCGTGGCGAACGGCGATGTGGTCGTCCTGGATGGCTCGGTCGCGCTGGGCGTCGGTGAGCTTGCGCCAACGGCGCAACAACGCCACACCCGCCTTGCGCTCGGTCCAGTGCTGCGAGTTCAGCATGTCCAGCGCGATGGCCATGGCCGCCTCTCCCATTCGCTGCATTTGACGGAACGCTTCGCGCGTAACCTTCTTCGGTCTGCCCTCGCGAAGAACTCGTCGCAATTCGGGCAGATACTCAACGCCCGCATCCCGTGCAAGGTTGCGCAAGGCGGCCGCCCGCACCGTCGGTGTGCCGTAACGGTAGAGATCGTTAACGCTCGCACTGCCGACAGCGATTCGCACCTTCGCCAGCGCCCAGGCGATGCCGCCGGCCTCTCGCACGTCCTGGGTCTGCCGGTCGGCCCACGCCACAAGCTCTTCGCCGTAATACCCCGCGACCGTATGGGCTACCATTCGTCGCCATTTCTTGCGCGGCAGACCCGTCAGTAATTCCGAGACCAGCACGTCGAAAGCCTTCGGCCCTCGGTCGCGCGCTAATGCCATCGCGGCCGTGGCGCGCTCGTCGGGCGAACCGGTCCGTAGGATGTCTGCCAGAGCGGCCTGCCCCTCTTGCCCGTGAGCACGCACAAGCTCCGCGGCGTTGACGCGGACATGCGGATCCCACTTGCGGCCGAACATCTTGAGGCACAGCTTAATTGGTAGGATGTGTCCGTCACGCACGGCAATCCACATCGCCGTGTTCACCACTCGCCAGTCCGTCGGACGGTCCACCGCTTGCTCAAGGAACTCCCGCACGAATTGAGGGGCGGTCTCAGGCCGCATTCGACATAGGACGACCAAGGCCTGGAGCCGTATACCCGCGCTCGGGCCGGTCCGAAAGGCCTCCCGCATGCAGTTGTAGGCGCGGTCGCTGGTGGCGTGCTGAAGCAAGGAGAATATCCACCATCGCATGTCAGGATCGGCCTTGCCGAACAGGTCGATCAGCTCATCCTCGACTCCCGGAATGTTCAACAGCCGCCGGTTGCGGAAGGCCAAGTTGGCCGTCGCCCAATCGCGAGCATAGAGCACCTGTAGAAGCGGCCGAAGCGCCCTCGCGTCACCGATGGTGCACAGCGCCCACGCCGCCGCATGACGCACGCTCAAACGCTGGTCCCCAGCGCCTCGCACAACGGCTCGACCGCCGCGGGGCCGATCTCAGCCAGCCGCCGCATACAGGCCTCTCGCTCGCGATGGTCGCGATCGGCGGTGTCCAGCAGCTCTTGAATCTCCTTAGAGAAATCGTCAGGCAGTGATTCATCTTTGAACGTCTTGGCCACCATGGCCAGTTCCTTTCGCAGTTGGTCCCGTCCTCGCTGCAATCGCCCTTGCACAGCCGCTTGGGTTACATCTAGGTAGTCGGCGATATCCGCGTACGACAGCCCGTCAACGTAGAACAGACTGACCGCCTCGCGGTTTTTGTCGTTCAGCCGGGCGGGCGACTGCTGAACGATAGCCCGATCCTCGGCATCCTGCGCCGACTCAGCCGGCCCGGGGGCTGAATCGTGCAACTCGGCCGAACGGGCCAACTCATCCGCCATCCGGCGCACCCGCGCCAGCTCGCGAATTGCCTGGCGGGCAACGTTCTTTACGATACCCGCTAGCCACCCGCCGAAGCGCGCCGGATCCTGGAGCTTATGCAAATCGCGGCAGGCCCGAAAGAACGCTTCCTGCACCACGTCGCGGGCCAACTCAAAATCCGAGAGCATCCCGATGGCCGTGCCGTAGGCGTAGTCCTGGTAGCGCCGGGCGAGGGCGGCAAAGGCCTCCCGTTGCCCGGCCAGGGCTTGCCTGACAAGCTCCGCCTCGGTCGGGTTCACCATCGCGATGGCATCTTTCAGTGAACACCCCGGACGGGGCGCGACTCGAACGCGCAACCCTCTGCCGGAGCAGATGCTCTTTCCATTGAGCTACCCGCCCGGGCGTTCACTATTATGTGTCGCCAGGTCCGGCCGCCTAGCGCGGATTCTGAGAGAATTTCTCAGGCAACAAAAGTCGGCCATTCCCGAGGGGTCGGGCGTACGTCGGTCCGGGCCGCCGCTTTTCGCAAGCCGCTACGGCCTAAGCATATACGGCGGCTGCCAGAGCTTGCGAACGTCGTCGATGTTGAAGCGGAGCATGGCCAGACGCTCCAAGCCGAAGTCGAACGAGTATCCGTCCACCTGCTGTGGGTCGAAGCCGACGCGTGCCAGGACCTCGTCGGTTAACACGCCGAAGCCGCCGATCGGGACCCATTGGTCGGGCAGGCAGGCCTTGACAGACGTGTAGCGATAAACGTACCACGTCTGCTCGTCGGCCAACTTCAATTGGGCCTCGCCCAACACGCTTTCCGCTGTCCTGCGCATGGCTTCCTCGGCTTGGCCTAGACTGGCGCCCGCTTCGACGCAGACAGCGTCGATCTGATGAAGCACCTTAGCATGCATCGGGCCCTCGGTCGTCGCCCGAAAGACTCGCCCAACGGTCGCCAACCGTACTGGCGGCGTTCGGCCGACGAGCGCGTCGAGAACCGTGAGGGTTGTCTCGTTGCGGAGCATCTGAGCTTCGCCCGGCTGATAAGCGCGCTGCAATGTGCCGCGATTGGCGACCGTCGGATCGTCAACAATCTCAGGGCCTTCCACAAACTCGAAGTCCGGCAGAGCGCTTCGGAGCAACTCCACAACCTGCCTGACCGGATGACCTTCAATATCGAGCGGCCGCGGACGAGAGAGCAACGCGTCGATGACCTCGGCGCTGAACCGCTCGTCGGGGGCATTGTTATGTAAGGTCTGCTCGACCATGGTTAGCATCCTTTGCTTGAGCCGCTTTCGCGAGGCGGCCAGACGGTTGTTGACCGTCGTGACCGGCACCTCGAGGAACTCGGCGATGTCCTTCTGCGAATACCCGTTGATGTAAAACAGCGTGGTCGCTGTCCGCTGGTCGTCGGGTAGGGCCTGAATCGCAGCCAACACCTTGTCGGCCATCTCACGCTCCTGCGCGGCGGCAGCCGGGGACGGCTCGGTCGATGCCACGCCTGCCGACGCTTCCAGCGGCGCCGTGTCGATCTTTCGACCGCGTGTGAGTCGGTCGCATCGGCGCGAGACGATCCGGCGGAACCAGCCCGGAAAGGCGGCAGGCTCTTCCAGCGATCCCAGCGACCT